>JACKZZ010024103.1_pt1 | contig 42450 bp, 40 predicted proteins | sample 8027871 | NCBI WGS metagenome assembly JACKZZ01 (sample SAMN15724774, study PRJNA655200) | protist metagenome | isolation source: fluorescence activated cell sorting (FACS) single amplified genomes of... | place: USA: West Boothbay Harbor, Gulf of Maine | collected 2000-07-19
TTATCTAATAAGATTTTAATTAATGGAAAATTGTCACCTGCTAAAGCTGAAGCTAAAATTAGCGTATTAAATCCAAGTACAGGTGAAAATATTGGTGAAGCTCCACAGTGTAATAAAGTTGATGTAAATATAGCGGTTGATTCAGCAGAAGCTGCATTTCAAAAATGGAAAAAAGTAACTGCGAGAGAACGTGGTAAAATAATGACAGCTGCTGCTAGAAAATTAGAAGATAGAAAAAATGAAATTGAAACACTATTGGCTTTAGATACTGGTAACGCACTTAGAACTCAAGCCATACCGGAAACAGCAGCATCAATTGAATTAACTCATATGTTTGCTGGACTTGCAGGAGAAATAAAAGGTGAAAATTACCCACCAAACATTCCAAATACGATTCATTACACAACCAAAGATCCAATTGGAGTTGTTTGCGCAATTATTCCTTGGAACGCTCCTTTGTTTTTAACTGTTGCAAAAATTGCACCAGCTATTGTAGCAGGAAATACTGTTGTGTTAAAAACTGCTGAACAAGCACCACTTTGTGCTTTGCTTTTATGTGAAATATTACAACAAGAACTTCCTCCTGGAGTTTTAAATGTCATTTCTGGTTATGGGGAAGAGTGTGGTGAACCTTTAATTGATCATCCTAAAGTTAGAAAAGTTACTTTTACAGGATCGTTTTCTGTTGGAAAAATTATTGCAATGAAGGCTGCTCCAAAATTATGTCCTGTTACATTAGAATTAGGTGGAAAAAACCCAAATATTATAATGAGCGATGCTGATTTAGATATAGCAATACCAGGAGTAATCGATGGCATGAGGTATACTCGTCAAGGACAAGCATGTACTGCTGGATCAAGAGTTTATATACATGAAAAGATTTATGATAAAGTTTTAGAGGGGGTAGTTTTTAAGTTGAGTAAACTTAAGATGGGAAACGCACTTGATAATAAATCTGATATCGGTGCTATAATATCTGATGAACAGCTTAAAAGAACCTTACATTATATGGACATTGCTAAAAAAACATCATCAGCAAAGGTTTTACATGGTGGCAATCAACCTAAAGGAGGAGATTTTAAAGAAGGATTCTTTTATGAACCAACTTTATTGTCAGGTGTTCCTGTAGAATCTCCTGTATGTCAAGAAGAGGTATTTGGGCCTGTTGCTTGCGCAATTCCGTTTAAGAGTTTTGATGAAGTTATGAAGAGCGCTAACGACACACCTTTTGGTTTATCAGCAGTTTTATGGACTCAAAACTTATCTAGAGCATTACAGTTCGTTGATGAGATTGAAGCTGGTTTTGTTCAAGTAAATCAATGTGTTGCACCAAGAGCCAATGTTTCTTACGGAGGAATTAAAATGAGTGGATTAGGGAAAGAGTATGCTTTTGATAGTATGATTAACCACTTCACACAAAGTAAAACAGTTTTAATTAATAGAGGTAAATCAAATTTAGATGACTAATCACATTGCATTTATAGGTGTTGGCAATATGGGAAACCCTATGGCTGATCAACTAGTTAAAGCTGGTAAAGAAGTTAAAGCTTTTGATGTTTCACCAGAGGTAATAAAAATTGCAAAAGAGTCAGGTTTAAATGTTGTATCAACAATTGATGAATTATTAGATGGCGCTAGTACTGTTATATCTATGCTACCAGAGGGAAAACATGTTCGATCTCTTTATTTGGGAGACAAAGGAATATTAAATAAAATTCCAAAAGAATGTTTGATAATTGATTGCTCAACAATTGATATTGAGACTTCTCTAGAGCTAGGTAATGAATCAAAAAAACTTGGAATTAAAATGATAGATGCACCAGTTACTGGTGGTGTGATGGGAGCAAGAATTGGAAAATTAAATTTTTTAGTTGGTGGAAGTGAAGAAGCTGTGGCATTAGCAAAACCTTTATTTGATATTATGGGACAAAAAATTTTACATGCAGGTGCTCAAGGAAGTGGAGTAGGCGTGAAAATTTGTAATAATATGTCTTTAGGAATTTCTATGATAGCAGCATCTGAATCTTTAATGTTAGCTAAGAGATTAAAAATGGATATTAAAAAGGTTCATGAAATAATAAAAGAAGCCTCAGGAAATAATTGGGCTATGACTAATTATACACCTTTACCAAATCTTACTGATGGAGTTCCTTCAAATAATAAATACCGACCAGGTTTTACAGCAGCAATGATGAGAAAAGATTTAAGATTAGCTATGGACGCTGCACAGTCTGTGGATGCCTCAACACCTTTAGGTAAAGCTGCTTTAGAAATTTTTTCAAAGTTCTGTGATGAAGGTGATAGTGATACTGACTATTCAGGTATATCTAAAATGATTGGTGGTGATGCTTGGAATTATCCATTTGATCCTAAAGGAAATAAATAAAAAATATTATCTGTAAAGTAACTTAACAGTATTAAATGCATACTGAAAAACTAAATTGATTATAACATACCACAGGTTGTATACTTAATATTTAACTTATTTTAAGTTTACTTTTCTCTTACAATAATGTTTATTTCAAATCTTATTAAGACTTAATAAAAAAAACAGAGAGGGATAAACATGAAAAAAATCACAACGTTGATTTTAAGTTTAGTTTTTGCAGTATCTATTATTGCTTCTGCTTCAGCTAAAACTTTAAAAATACAAATGACCTTTCCAAAAACTTCTTATGATGCACAAATCGTAGGAATGTGGGCTGATAGAGTTACTGGCCTAACTGGTGGTTCATTAAAATTTGAACTTCTAGGTGCTGGAGAAGTTGTAGGTGTTAAAGAAACATTAGAAGCTGTTGACAAGGGTCTTGTTGATGGTGGTGCTGCTTGGACTCACTACTGGTCTAACTATCACCCTGCTGCAATGTTATTTGGTTCGCCAGTTGCAGGTGGTGGTATTGGTTTAAGTACTAAATCTTGGTTAGCTTGGTATTTTGATAACGGTGGAAAAGCTTTATACGATCAACTATGGGACGAAATGGGCATGAACGTAAAAGGTTTTGTTATGGCATCTTCTGGTCCAGAAGCTTTAGGTTGGTTCAAAGAGCCGATCAATAGCATGGCTGATTTCAGAAAATACAGATTCAGAACTCCTCCGGGAATTCCTGGTCAAACATACAAAGATATTGGTGTTGCATCAGTTTCAATGGGTGGTGGAGATATTCTACCAGCACTTGAAAAAGGAACAATCGATGCTGCTGAATGGTGTTGTCCAAAACCAGATCTAGTTTTTGGTTTCCAAAAGGTATTAAAAAATTACTACCTTCAGGGTTTACACCAAAACGTTGTAAATGGAGACGTGTTCTTCAACAAGGATGTTTACAATAAGTTATCTAAGCAAGAGAAATATGCAATGGAAATTGCTTCTGAAGCGATGATAACTAGAAATATCACAAACAGAGCTGTTGAAAATGGAAAAGCGTTAATTGAATTAACATCTAAGCATGGTGTTATACTTCATGATACACCAGCTGATTACTTTGTTGAGTACATGGCTGCTGCTAAAGCTACTATTCAAAAGAACTCAAAAGAAAATAAGTTCTTTGATGAAGTTTATCAGCACATGACTGCTCACGCAAAAATCGTAGTACCTTTTATTGCACAAATGGAAACATCTGATGCATCAATTGGAACTGCATTTGCAAAAGCGCAAAAGTAAATAGATAATTTAAACGGGGGCTTAATATTTTTAAGCTCCCGTTTTTTTAAAGTAAAAAAAATTTAATCGACATTACTAATTAATAAAATGGTCAAAAAAAAATCTCATTCAGCTGGCGTTAAAGAAACTCTAGATATTACTGATGAGTTAATAGCGGAACGTAGAACTAGTTTAAAAATGCCTAAGGACATGGCTCCTTGGATGGCAAAAACTATAGAGTTTATCGACCTTAACATGTTGAGAATTGGTAAAGTAATTTGCTGGATGGTAATTCCTTTAATTTTTGCAATGACTTTTGAAGTTATTGGTAGACATTTTTTTAATAGACCAACTCTTTGGGCTTATGATGTAACCAGAATGATTGCAGGAGCATTTTTTATGTTGGGTGCTGGTTACGCATTATCAAAAGGTATTCATATAAGAGCTGACTTTTTATATAGAAATTGGAATGTTAAAACTCAAGCAAAAGTAGATCTATTCTTATATTTATTATTCTTCTTTCCAGGTTTTATAGTCTTTTTTTGGGTAAGCTTTGATTATGCTTATACTTCTATATGTGGGAAATTTATTTTAGCAGAATGCTTAGATGGCAAAGTTAGAATTCAAAGAGCAATGGATACTACTTGGATGCCAGTAATGTGGCCATTAAAAAGCTGCATGCCAATTGGAGCTTTTTTGTTATTAATTCAAGGGATATCAGAATTATTTAAAACATATTATGCGTTTGTGAAAGGTAGATGGCCGTAATGGAAATTTTTTCACAAGAATTAATTGGAGCAATAATGATAGGGGTAATGTTATTTGCTATCTTTATTGGTTTTCCTATTTCATTTACATTAATATTTTTAGGTCTTGTGTTTGGTTACTGGGGTTTTGGAAAGTTGGTTTTTTATTTAATGACCCTACAGTTTAATATGATTATGACGGAAAGTACGCTGGTTGCCGTCCCACTCTTTATATTTATGGGCATATTAATGGAATCTGCAGGTCTTATGGAAAGACTATTTTCAGCCATACAATTAATGCTATCTAGAACAAGGGGCGCATTATTTTATGCAGTTATGTTTGTGTCTACAATTTTTGCTGCTGCAACAGGAATAGTTGGAGCATCAGTAACAATTCTTGGAATTATGGCAGGTAAAACTATGATTAAATCTGGATACGATACTAGATTATCAGCAGGCTTAATATGTGCTGGAGGAACTCTTGGAATTTTAATTCCACCAAGCATTATGTTGGTGGTAATGGGGCCTGTTTTAGAAATCCCAGTAACAGATTTATTTGCTGCAGCAATAATTCCAGGAATAATGTTGGCAGTTCTTTATGCTCTTTACACCACTGTTAGATGTTATTTTGATCCAAAACTTGGTCCAATTTTACCAAAAAAAATGCAACCGAAAAGTATGGGTAAAGTTTGGGTAGAATTCTTTTTAGGGTTAGTACCTCCTGCGGGATTAGTATTTTTTGCTCTAGGTAGCATATTATTTGGTTTAGCAACACCTACTGAAGGTGCTGGTATAGGAGCTATTGGATCTTTATTACTTGCTTTAGCATATAAAAAATTAACTTTAAAAACTTTAAAAAATTCTTTAATTAAAACTTTAGAGATTACTGCATTGATAATGTTTTTAGTTGCTGCATCAAATTTCTTTGGAGCAGTTTTTTCAAAATTAGGAACACCATCTTTATTAACAGAATTTTTATTAAACTTAGAAGTTAATAGATATGTTATTTTAGCTATACTAATGGCAGTAATTTTCTTGTTAGGTTGGCCTTTAGAGTGGGTGCCAATAGTTTTAATTGTATTACCAATTTTTGTTCCATTGATTAAAGAATTAGACTTCAACTTGACTTGGTTTGCAATACTTGTGGCTGTGAATTTACAGACCGCCTGGCTATCCCCACCCGTAGCTCTATCTGCGTATTTCTTAAAAGGTGTTGTGCCAGAATGGGAACTTAAAGATATTTATCTTGGAATGATGCAGTTTATGGGAATACAGCTTTTAGGTTTAATTTTGATTATTACATTTCCTCAAATTGCACTTTGGTTACCTAGCGTAATGTACCCATAATAATTTATTTTTTATTAATATAAGGAATTACCGTTCCAATTAAAATAATTCCTAATGAAACAAATATCTTAAAAGTAATTTCAGCATCTATTACTAACCAGGCAGATAAAGCACCTATAGGTCCTGTTAAAGGATACATAAGACTAATTCTACCAATCGGAACTCTTCTTAAGGCGTAATTATAAAATAAATAAGAACCAAAAGTTATAAACGATAAAGTGATTGCAGCTATTACTGATGGTGTAAAATCTAATTGAAATGAACGACTAAAGGTAGAGTTAGGCCAAATAATAAATAATATCAAAAATGACAAAATGAAACCGGTAAAATATTGATAAGTATTTACGCCTAGTTGGTTGACATTAGTTTGCATTTTTTTTCTACCAATAACTTCATTAATTGAAGCCAAAGTCATTCCAGCAAAAATAATAAAGTCCCCAATATAATTTCCCTGACCAATAATAGTTTGACTTGATAAGAGGATGTATGTTCCAATAATTGTTATAACAGCTCCTATTAAAACCTTTATCTCAATTTTTTCATTTAAAAATATTTTAGCAACAAAAGGCTGCATGATTGGCATTGTGCTTATAATAGCAACACCGTTAATAGGAGATGTAAGCATTAAACCTACATGGAATGCTAATGTTACAAGAAAAGGGTTTAATAAACCCATCAAGAAAGGTGTTAAACCTATTTTTCTAATTGATAAGTCAACTCTCATTATTAAAGCAAAAGTTAACATAAGCAAAAAAGCAATTGCAAACCTCACAGCTAGCAAATCAACAATTTGAAATTCTTCCAGAGCGAGCTTTACAAACGGAGGACCTGAGCCAAAACCAATTACAGCTAGAAACATTGCTAAGTAACCAATATTTTTTTTAAGAAAGAGCATTAGATCCAAAATACTATTACAAATGAAAAAAAAAGATATTCCATTTTAACTTATTAGTTTATTATTTATTAGTGATTCAGCATAAAAATAAAACTAATCTTATTAACTGGGAATTAGTGTCAGTTAATCCAAATGATAAAACTTGGAATTGGAAGGATATTTTTTGTTTTTGGGGTATTAATATACAAAGTGTTATTGCTTTTTCCTTAATAGCATCATTATATCTTGTTTACGACTTAAACGTTGCAGTTGTTTTTTTAGGAAGTTTAATTGGATCTCTTCTAGTTTATTTTTTAGCTAATTTGATAGGAAAACCCTCTCAAAAATATGGTGTTCCATTTCCTGTTATCTTAAGGACTTCATTGGGTGTGTTTGGGGCAAAATATTTTTCTTTAATAAGAGGCCTTGTTGGTATCTTCATGTTTGGAGTTCAAACATATTTTTTATCAAAAGCATTTAGTTATTTAATTCGAATATTTTTCTTTTCTGTTGATAATACTTTTCTTCAACATGATATTTTTTTAGTTTTTATTTCAGGTCTTAACATTATTGATTGGGCTGCTTTTTTAATGGCAATTCTATTACAATCTTTTTTATTCAGTAAAAGTCATAAATTTAATAAGCTAATTATTAATTACTCAGCAATAACAGTTTACACTGGTATGCTATTATTTTTTTTTGTTGTGCTTCTCTTAGATGTTAAGGAGGTTTCAAGATCATTTGCTGACATTTTTGCTTATAACAATATATTTCTTAAGAGTAATATTGCTCCCTTGATTACTGTAGTTGGAATAGTGTTTGCTTACTTTTCAATTATTCTTGTAAATTTTGGAGATTTTGCCCGTTACGTCAAAGATGAAGAGGAATTAAAAAAAGGTAATTTGAGTTTATTTTTAAATCTTATTATATTTTCATTTTTTGCTGTGTTTATAGTTGTTGGGGCTGATGTAATTTTCCATCAAAAACTTGAGGAAATTGGAAAGATACTTACAAATCCTACAGATATTATAGGAACTCTAGATAACACTATTATAACTGTAATAGTTTTATTTTTTATTATTGTAGCCTCAGCATCTACCAATCTGATTGCAAATTATGTGCCTGCTCAAAATTCTTTGTTAAATTTTTTTCCTAGTAAACTTAATCTAAAAACTTCTTCCTACATTATTGTTATTTTTGGATTTGTAATTGGTATTTTTTGGTTACCCTTATTAAGTCAGATAGGAATTTTATCATTTGTTGATACATTTTCTTCATTTTTTGGACCTCTTTTTGGTGTAATAATTATAGATTATTATTTAGTTAAAAAATCAAACTTAGATAATAAGGATATATTTTCAGCAGAACCTGACGGAGCTTACTTTTATTCTAATGGATGGCATATAAAAGCCGTATATTCTATAATTCTAGGTTTTATTTTTGCTACCTCAACAATTTGGAATGAAAGTTTAATGAATTTTAATTCTTACTCTTGGTTAATTGGTGCTTTTATCTCTTCATTGACTTACTATTTATTAGCAAGTAAATAATTTCATGCATCAATTTGATTTAAAAAATAAAACAGCAATTATCACGGGTGGAGCACAAGGCTTTGGTTTAGATATTGCTAAACGGTTTTTAAAGTCAGGAACAAAAGCTATTATCTGGGACATAGATGATGAAGAATTAAAAAAAGCTGTTAGAGCTGTGAACGATCCAAATCTTTCATATAATGTTGTTGACGTATCTGATTTCAAAAATGTCAAAGATACAGTTGATGAAATAGCAAAATCTTCAAATATTGATATTTTAATTAACAACGCAGGTATTACTGGGTCTACGTCTTCACTTTGGGATTACGATGTAGTTGAATGGAATAAAATAATAGAAATTAACTTAATGGGTACATTTAACTCTTGTAAATGTGTGGTGCCCCACATGATTAAAAATGATTATGGTAGAATAGTTAATGTTGCATCGGTTGCTGGAAAAGATGGTAATGCAAACGCAAGTGCTTATAGTTCAGCAAAAGCGGGTGTTATTGGTTTAACAAAATCGCTAGGAAAAGAACTAGCTGATAAGAATATAGCCGTTAACGCCGTCACTCCAGCAGGGGCTAAAACAAGAATATTAGACCAAATGTCAAAAGAACATGTGGCTAGAATGTTATCAAAAGTGCCAAGAGGTAGATTTTTGGAAATTGAAGAATTTACATCTCTAATTTGCTGGCTTTCATCTGAGGAAAACTCATTTTCAACAGCTGCTGTTTTTGATATTAGTGGTGGTAGATCTACTTATTAAGACTAATTGTAAAAGTTTTTAAATCAATTTTATTTTCTTTAGAGATTACAGGTGCTAGTAAAATTATTGACCAATAAATTAAAAGTACAAATATAGAAATTGATTTCATTCTATTTAGTAATATTAAATATTGATCTTAGAATGTTTAAAGTGTGTTCAAATGTTGTTTTTTAAAAAATTTTAGCTATACAGTTTTCTTATGTTAAAAAATTTTATAATAACAATATTTTCTTCTTTTTTACTTTTAACCAATGTTAATGCTGAAAAAACTAATGTTTTTGATTTTACAGATGAGGAATTCAAAACATTAAAAGTTGGAAAAAAATACAAAGGTGAAACAACATGGACTCTTGGCTCTAATGAAAAAGGTAATTTTATTAAAGCTGAAGCAGAAGGTAAGGGCTCTGGATTGGGCAAAGAAGTTTTAATTGATTTATCTAAAACTCCTTTTATTAATATTACTTGGAAAGTTGAAAAAGACTTATCAGGTATAATAGAAAACAGTAAAAAGGGACATGATTATGCTGCAAGAGTATTTGTTATAAAAAAAACTGGTTCTACAGCTCTTTCTAATAGAGCTATAAACTATGTGTTTTCTAGCAATAATGAAGTAGGTAAAAACTGGCCTAGTCCATACACAAAAAAATCAATTGATTATGTTTTATCAACAACTCAAGAAAACCTTGATACATGGGTGACTGTTAAAGCTAATGTTAAGGAAGATTTTATGAAACTTCATGGAATAAATGTAGAAGATATATCTGGAGTTGCCATAATGACTGACACAGATAATTCAAAGTTAAAAGCTATATCTTATTATCAAGATATTTATTTTTCAGCAGAATAAGATTATTTAAATACTTTTTTAAGACTAATACTTAAAAACGATAAAAGCACAGCCACAATTACATCTTCAATGGGTGTGGCATCAGGAACCAAAAAATTCCAGGCAGTTACACCTAAAAACCAAATAATGTAAACTTTCATTGTTATATTATATCTTAGTTTGATGTTAAAAATATTTATTATTGATAATATAAACATATGCACGAAAATTTTTTTCACAATATAAAGGTTTATTATGAAGACACTGATGCTGGTGGCATTGTGTATTATGCAAATTATTTGAAGTTTCTTGAAAGAGCAAGAACTGAAGCATTAGTTACAATTGGCTTTAATAATAAAAAAATTAAAGAAGACTATGGAGCCTTAATTATTGTTAAGTCTTGTAATATTGAGTACAGAAAACCATCTTATCTTGAAGATGAACTAAAAATTAGGTCTTTTGTTAAATCTGTTACAAAGACTTCTTTTTTTATGTCACAATTTATTTCTAGAGGTGACGAATTAATTGTTGAGGCAAAAGTGCATTTAGTTTTTGTAGATAAAAGTGGAAAACCTGTGAAAGTTCCAGAAGTTATTTTTAAAGATTTTAAACCTTATTTTTGCGATAGTATAAAGATTAAATAATATTATCAGCCTTCTTAAGTAACTTTACCATTTTTTGTATATTAATTATTTTTCTATTAACATTTCTTGGGCTAGGATGATAACTAGGAATTAGAATTTTATTATCTGGTAATATATATTTTGCACCATGCTTGAAGGGTAATTTTTTATTAAAATTATAGTTTTTTTTGTAAAATTTTATGCAATTATCAAATGAAATCTTGCCAAGAGCTATGATAACTTTTAAATTTTTTAACAACATAAGTTCTTTTTTAAAAAAAGTTGAACAGTTAGATAGCTCATCATTTAAAGGTTTGTCTTCAGGTGGAACACATTTTAGAATATTTGTAATATAAGTTTTGTTTAATTTTAGCCCATCATCAATATGAGTAGAGGTTGATATATTTGTTATGTTAGCTTTAAATAAGCATTTAAATAAGAAATCACCTGATTTATCTCCTGTGAAAGCTCTGCCTGTCCTAGTTCCTCCATGTGCTGCTGGTGCGAGACCTACAATTAATAGTTTTGCATTTATATCACCAAAACCTGTGACTGGTTTAGCCCAATAAGTATCATTTATATTTTGTTTTCTTTTCTCTATAGAAATTTTTTTACTAAATTTTATTAACCTAGGACAACTTCTGCATTTAACTATTGAATTATTTAATTTTTTGAATTTTAAACTCATATATGAAAATTATAAAATTTTTTTTATTAATACTTTTATCATTCAATATTTCGTTAAAAGCAAATTCAAATGATAAAGCACAAAACTTATTAAAAGAAGGTGGAAAATTAATATTTATAAGACACGCAATTGCACCTGGTGGAGGTGATCCAGTAGATTTTGATATATTAAGATGTGAAACCCAACGTAATTTAAGCAAAGAAGGTATTACTCAATCTAAAAATATTGGAAAGTTTTTTTCTGAAAACAATATTCAAATTGATAAAGTGTTATCTAGTGAGTGGTGTAGATGCAAGCAAACAGCAAAATATGCTTTTAATAAATATGAAACAAGAAGTTTTTTAAATTCATTTTTTAGTTCAAAATTTGCAAGTAATAAAAATAAGCAAATATATGATTTAAAAAAATACATTAATGAATGGAGTGGGGATAATAATTTAGTGTTAGTTACACATTATGTGACAATTCAAGAAGTGCTAAATGTTACATCTTCTTCTGGAGAATTAATTATTACAGATAGAAATTTTAACATTCTTGCTCGACAAAATTTTTAAAAAATATAAACTAATTAAATGTCATCAAAAAAAGCAATGAAGCTAGCACAAAAGCAAGCCTATGCTAAACATAGAAGCAATATAACTAATAGTAGATTTGGTTCAAAAAAAATAAATTTTACAAGTAAAATTAATAAGAAAAATAAAAAATCTTAATTTTTTTACAAAACTCCCACTTTATCAAAGTTTAAATTTTGGAGATACCCATGCCTCCACTTATTACTACTTTAATTTTAATAAATATTTTTTATATTTATTTTTTTTCATGTTTGTCTGCATAAAAAAGTGCAATTAATAAAATTGCTGTCCAAATAATTCCTATAAAAGCTTTGGGCCCAGTTTCTGCACTCCATAAATTTAACACTAAAGCACCAAAGGTTAACCCTGCAATATAAATTAATATAGCTAATGTAGATTTACTCATTATTCAAATTTTTTTTATAAAGTGAAATCCCATTTTCAACTTTATGGTTATAAGAATCTTTAAAACTTTCTAATTGCCAACCACCAAGTCTTGCCTGGATATCTGTTAAATTAGATTTTTTCCATTCTTCTGATGTTTCTTGCAATTTCCACATCTTTTTTTCCTCATTATTTCTACCACAACCATAACAATATCCAGTTTGAGGATCTGTTTTACATATGCTTATACATGGAGAAATAATCATTTTTTTTTAATTTATTAGTAAATATAAATGAATATTAATATATTTCATTATTATTGTCATTGGACAAATAGAATCTATCCTATATAAAGCCACAAGAATTGTGGGCGAATGGCGGAATTGGTAGACGCGCTGGTCTTAGGAACCAGTATTGAAAGATGTGAAGGTTCGAGTCCTTTTTCGCCTACCAACAAGTTGAAAAAATTATGAAAGTTACAGTAGAAAATAAAAAAGGTCTAAATAAAGACATTAAAGTTTTCATAGATAAAAAAACTATGAACTCTTATATGGATGAAAAATATGAAGAAATTAAAAAGACCGTTAACTTAAAAGGTTTTAGACCTGGAAAAGTTCCTAGAGAAATTTTAAAAAGACAATTTGGTCAAGCAATTTTTAGTGAAGTGCTTGATAAAGTTCTTAAAGACACTTCAGTTAAAGCTTTAGAGGATAATAAAATTAAGCCAGCTGGACAACCTAAACTTGATCTTAAAACTTATGGTGAGGATAAAGATCTTGAATATGTAATGTCAGTAACAGAACTTCCAAAAGTCGAGCTTAAGTCTGTTGAAAATATTAAATTTGATGAATATTCAGTTAAAATTGACACAAAAGAAACTGACAAAAGAATTAAAGAAATAGCCAAAAGTCAGAACAATTTTATAGAAGTTGCAGCCGATGTTAAGGCAGTAGAAGAAAATTTAGTTATTTTTGACTACAAAGCAACAATTGATGGAAAAGACTTTACAGGTGGTGAGGGAAAAAATACTCAATTAATTCTAGGTAAAGATTTATTTATTAAGGGCTTTGATAAACAGCTTACAGGCGTTAAGAAAAATGATGAAAAATCTGTTGAGGTTATTCTTCCTGAAAATTACCCACAAAAAGAATATGCAAATAAAAAAGCTAATTTTATATGTAAAATTATGGAAGTAAAAAAATCAGAAGAGGTAAAAATAGATGATGTTTTTGCTAAAAATTTAGGTGCAAAAGATCTTACTGATTTAAAGGTATTAGTTAGCAAACAAATTAATGATGAATACAAAAATTCTCTAGATAAATTGGCTAAAACTCAAATCTTGAAAGAAATTGAAAACTTTAAAGTGGACGAAATTCCAGAAAACTTAATTGAAGAAGAGGTTAAGATCTTATCTCAAGGCATGACTGAAGAAGATTCTAAAAAAAGTAGAAAAAATTTTGAAGAAATAGCTAAAAAAAGAATTAAGGTTGGATTAATCTTAAATGAATTTGGTGAACAAAATAAAATCAAAGTAACAGAACAGGAAGTTCAAGCTGAAGTTCAAAAACAGCTTAGAATGATGCCCGGCCAAGAAAAGATGGTTATGGAATTTTATCAAAAAAATCCATCAGCATTAGCTAGTCTAAGAGGAACCGTATATGAAGAAAAAATTATTGATGCAATTAAAACTAAAGCAAAACCATCTAAAAAAGAAATCAGTAAAGAAGAAGCTGAAAAAATTCTAAAAGAACATCAAAAACAAGATCACAATCATGAACATGACCATGACCATGATCACGATCATCCTGAGGAAAAAAAAGCTTCAAACCCTGCTAAATCCGAAAAAAAGCCAAAACCTTCAGCACCTAAAAAACCTTCAGCAAAAAAAGTTAGTAAAAAGTAATCACAAGTTGTATAAGTAAAAGAATCAACTTATGACGACAAATTTATTAGATCAAATGAATACTCTAGTACCAATGGTTGTTGAACAATCAAATAAAGGTGAGAGAGCTTATGATATTTATTCAAGACTTCTTAAAGAAAGAATTATTTTTTTAGTAGGACCAATAAATGATAATGTTGCATCTTTAGTTACAGCTCAACTTTTGTTTTTAGAGTCTGAAGATCCAAAAAAAGAAATTAATTTATATATAAATAGTCCTGGAGGATTAGTAACTGCAGGTCTTGGTATTTACGATACTATGCAATACATTAAACCTGATGTTTCAACATTATGTATTGGTCAAGCTGCATCAATGGGTTCATTCTTATTAGCTGCAGGTAAAAAGGGTAAAAGATTTTCTTTACCAAATTCTAGAATTATGGTTCACCAACCTTCTGCTGGTTTTCAAGGGCAGGCTACAGATATTGAAATTCATGCTAATGAAGTTATGGACTTAAAGAAAAGACTTAATGAGATTTACTCAAAACATACTGGAAAATCTGTCGATGATGTGAAGAAAGCGCTAGAACGTGATAACTTTATGACTCCAGATACTGCAAAAGAGTTTGGTTTGATTGATCAAGTAGTTGAAAACAGATCTTAATATACTACATCTTGACACGCCACTAAACTGATACTTGATTAGTGTGACTCATCTATATTAAAGTATCTTAATTGATTCGTTTATAAATTATATGACAACAAATAATAAAAATATTCTTTACTGTTCTTTTTGTGGCAAAAGCCAACATGAAGTTAGAAAGCTTATTGCAGGTCCAACCGTATTCATATGTGATGAATGCGTTGAATTATGCATGGATATCATCAAAGAAGAAAGCAAAGACACATTTGTTAAACATCAAGATGGATTACCACCACCAAAAGAAATTTGTGCAGTACTAGATGATTATGTAATTGGCCAACCTCATGCAAAAAAAGTTTTATCAGTAGCTGTTCATAATCACTATAAGAGACTTAATTACGAGACTAAAACAAGCAAAACAGTTGAACTTTCAAAATCAAATATTCTTTTAGTTGGCCCAACAGGTTGCGGAAAAACTTTATTAGCTCAAACACTAGCAAGAATTCTTGACGTTCCTTTCACAATGGCAGATGCAACCACTTTAACTGAAGCTGGTTATGTTGGTGAAGATGTTGAAAATATAATTTTAAAATTATTACAAGCCGCTGATTACAACGTTGAAAAGGCACAACGTGGAATTGTATATATAGATGAAGTTGATAAGATTAGTAGAAAGTCAGAAAATCCATCTATTACTAGGGATGTCTCTGGTGAAGGTGTGCAGCAAGCACTATTAAAAATTATGGAAGGCACAGTAGCAAGTGTTCCACCTCAAGGTGGAAGAAAGCATCCACAACAAGAATTTTTACAAGTAGACACTACAAACATTTTGTTTATTTGTGGGGGAGCATTCGCTGGTTTAGATAAAATAATATCTCAAAGAGATAAAGGTACATCAATAGGATTTGGTGCAAATGTTAAAAAAACAGACGATAAAAAAACAGGTGAATGGATGAAAACTTTAGAACCTGAGGATTTACTAAAATATGGCTTAATCCCAGAATTTATTGGCAGACTTCCAATGATAGCGACATTAGAAGATCTTGATGAAAAATCTTTAATTAAGATATTACAAGAACCAAAAAATTCTCTAATTAAGCAATACCAAGAATTATTTAAACTAGATGGAGCTAAGTTAAGTTTTAAAGAAAATGCAATTAAAGAAATTGCGCAAAAAGCAATTAATAAAAAAACTGGGGCTAGAGGCCTTAGATCAATCTTGGAAAATATTTTATTAAAAACGATGTACGATCTACCAAGTCAAGATAATGTAGAAGAAGTAATAGTTGATGCTAGTGCGGCTAAAGGACTATCTCAACCAATCATAGTCCATTCAAAAAATAACACCAAAACCAAGACTGATAAAACTTCAGCTGCATAATTCCCGTTAATAAGTAATAAATAGCTATTGCAATATTATATTTAATATCCATATTTAGATAATGGATGTTAAAATTGAAAGACCTTTATTACCTTTAAGAGATATTGTTGTATTTCCAAATATGGTTGTTCCCTTATTTGTAGGTAGAGACAAATCTATTGCGGCTTTAACTGAAGTTATGAAAAAGGACAAAAAAATTGTTCTAATTACCCAAAAAAATTCAGAAATAGATGATCCCAAAAAAACTGATGTTTTTATGTATGGTTGTGAGGGTAATATTTTACAATTATTAAAATTACCAGATGGCACAGTAAAAGTTTTAGTTGAAGGAAGCAAAAGAGTAAAAATCTTAGATTTTAAAGATAATGAAAAGTTTATTATTTGTGAATATGCTCATCATCATGATGTGGTAACTAAAGATGAAGACCTGATACCATTAGCAATGACTGCTGTAAGAAGATTAGAAAAACTAACTTCAATTAATAAAAAAATATCAAGTGAAACAATTAATAATATTAAAAAATTAACTGATGCATCACACATCGCTGATAATATTGCGTCTCACCTAACAGCTACAATTTCAGAGAAACAACAAATTTTCGAAACTATAGATGTTAAGAAAAGACTTAATTCTATAATTAAAATAATGGAGAATGAAACTAGTATTATTGGAGTTGAAAAAAGAATTAGAGGCAGAGTTAAAACTCAAATGGAAAAAACTCAAAGAGAATATTATTTGAATGAACAACTTAAAGCCATTCAAAAAGAATTAGGTGAAATTGAGGACGGAAAAGATGAAACATCAAGCCTAAATAAATTAATTATCAAAGCAAAAATGCCAAAAGATGTAGAAAAAAAATGTATGGCTGAGCTTAAAAAATTAAAAAACATGAGCCCAATGTCTGCAGAAGCTACAGTTATTAGAAACTATCTAGATTGGATGACAGATCTTCCTTGGTTTAAAAAAAGTGAAGTTGATATTGATCTTAAAAAAGCGTTAGCAGTTTTGGATGCTGATCATTTTGGTTTGGAAAAGGTTAAAGAAAGAATTATAGAATTTTTAGCTGTTCAAAAAAGAATGGAAAAAATTAAAGGACCAATTCTATGTTTGGTTGGACCTCCAGGAGTTGGAAAAACATCTTTAGGTAAATCTATTGCTAGAGCTACTAATAGAGAGTTTGTAAGAGTATCTGTTGGTGGTATGAGAGATGAAGCTGAGATTAGAGGACATAGAAGAACTTATATTGGCTCTTTACCAGGAAAAATTATTCAAATGATGAAGAAGGCAGGTACTAAAAATCCTTTAATTCTTCTTGATGAAATTGATAAAATTGGCAATGACTATAGAGGAGATCCCTCATCAGCATTACTAGAAGCTTTGGATCCCGAACAAAACTCAACATTTAATGATCATTATTTAGAAGTAGACTATGATTTATCTGACGTAATGTTTGTAACTACAGCTAATACCTTAAATATTTTACCTCCATTATTAGACAGAATGGAAGTAATACGACTTGCTGGTTACACTGAAGATGAAAAAATTAGTATTGCTAATAATTACCTTTTACCAAAACAGATAAAAGATAATGGAGTGAAAGAGAATGAGATGACTTTATCAAAAGATATAATTAAAGAAATTATTAGAAGTTACACAAAAGAGTCTGGTGTAAGAAATTTAGAAAGAGAAATTTCAAAAGTTGCCAGAAAAGTTGTAAAAAAAGTTGTATCTGGTGAGGAAAAAGAAGTTAAAGTTGATTTGAAAAATCTTCATGATTATCTAGGAATACAAAAATTTAAATTTGGTGAGCTTGAAAGTGAAGACAAAGTTGGTGTTGTCACTGGCTTAGCTTGGACTGAATATGGTGGTGAAATTCTTAAAATTGAAACTGTAGTTATGCCTGGAAAAGGTAGAATGCAAATTACGGGAAAACTTGGTGATGTAATGCAAGAATCAATTAAAGCGGCAAAATCTTTTATTAGATCTAAAAGTTTAGATTACGGAATTATTCCACCTTTATTTGAAAAGAAAGATTTTCATATTCATGTACCTGAAGGGGCAACACCTAAAGATGGTCCATCAGCAGGCATAGGAATGGTTACTTCTATTGTTTCAGCCATTACAAATACTCCTGTGAGAAGAGATGTTGCAATGACAGGTGAAGTTACTTTAACAGGGCAAGTCTTACCAATTGGTGGATTAAAAGAAAAACTATTAGCGGCACATAGAGCTGGAATAAAACAAGTTATAATTCCTAAAGAAAATGAAAAAGATCTTGTTGATATGCCTAAGAAAATTATTGATGATATAAAAATTACACCAGTTGAGCATGCTGACGAAGTGTTAAAAATAGCTTTAACTAAAGAGTTAAAAAGAGTTGAGTGGGTTGAGGTTGAGAAAATTTCTCAATCTAATGATAAATCTCAAGCCAGTATTCAATAATTACCAATTTACATTATCTATTCCTTGATGTAATAGTAGCGCTTGTTTTGGGCGGTTAGCTCAGTTGGTAGAGCATCTCGTTTACACCGAGGGGGTCAAAGGTTCGAGTCCTTTACTGCCCACCAAAACAACTAAAGTGGGGGTGTAGCTCAGTTGGTTAGAGCGATCGCCTGTCACGCGATAGGTCGAGGGTTCGAGTCCCTTCACTCCCGCCACTTTTCTTAATTTTTATGTGAATATTGATAAAATTGTTCTTTATGTAGACTTCAACATATCAAAAAAACTGTTATATAGATTTCATGCTTTCAGAGTTTTTATTAGATTATCTACCAATAATTATATTTTTGGTTATTGCACTGGGTTTGAGTTGTGCCTTTGTTGTTGTGAACTTAATACTCTCACCTAAGCATCCAGATCCTGAAAAATTGTCTGCATACGAATGTGGTTTTGAACCTTTTGAAGATTCCAGAATGGAATTTGATGTTAGATTTTATTTGGTAGCAATTCTATTTATCATCTTTGATTTAGAGATAGCTTTCCTTTTTCCTTGGGCAATATCATTAGGTAATATTGGAGGTCTTGGCTTTTTTTCAATGATGATTTTTTTATTTATTCTTACCATTGGATTTATTTATGAATGGAAAAAAGGCGCACTAGATTGGGAATAAAATTTTAGATTATGAACTTAGAAAATAAAAATAAAGAAATTCCAGAAGAATTTAAAAAACTTGCTGAAGACTTTAGTAAAAATGGTTTTATAACAACTTCACTTGATAATTTAATAAATTGGTCAAGAGCTGGTTCGTTACACTGGATGACTTTTGGTTTAGCTTGCTGTGCTGTTGAAATGATGCAAACAGCAATGCCTAGATATGATTTAGAAAGATTTGGTGCTGCACCAAGAGGATCACCAAGACAATCTGATGTTATGATTGTAGCTGGAACTTTAACTAATAAAATGGCACCGGCATTAAGAAAAGTTTATGATCAAATGCCTGAACCTAGATATGTTATTTCGATGGGCAGTTGTGCTAATGGTGGTGGCTATTATCACTATTCTTATTCTGTAGTTCGTGGTTGTGATAAGATAGTTCCTGTGGATATTTATGTACCAGGCTGTCCTCCATCTGCTGAAGCATTACTTTATGGGATCTTGCAGTTACAAAAAAAAATCAGAAACAAAGGATCTTTTGAAAGATAATTTATATGCAAAATTTAATAGATCTTGAAAAAAAAATTAACTCAGAACTTACAACTAAGATTAAAAAAACTGAGATTAGACATGAACAGTTATATATTAATATTGATAATGAAGATTTGATAGATGTTACGTTATTTATTAAAAGCAACGAAAATACAAAATTTAGACAATTAATTGATATTACTGTTGTTGATTATCCTGAAAATGCTCAACGATTTAAAGTTGTGTATTTGTTTTTAAGTCATGAGTTTAATCAAAGAATTATATTGAGTTATCTAATAAGTGAAAATGAAGTTATACCCTCACTTACACCTATTTATCCTGCTGCAAATTGGATGGAGAGAGAAGTTTTTGATATGTATGGTGTTAAATTTAAAGACCATCCAGATATGAGAAGAATACTCACTGATTATGGTTTTGAAGGACACCCTTTAAGAAAAGATTTTCCTTTAACTGGGCATACTGAAGTTAGATATAGCGAAGAACAAAAAAAAGTTATTAGTGAACCAGTTAAGTTAGAGCAAAATTATAGAAACTTTGATTACGAAAGTCCTTGGGAAGGAACTAAATATATTAAAGATCAAACTGACCTTGAAAATGACAAAAAAAATTAAAACATTAAATCTAAATTTTGGTCCTCAACACCCTGCAGCTCATGGTGTCTTAAGATTGATTTTAGAACTGGATGGGGAAGTTGTTGAAAAAGCTGATCCACATATCGGACTTCTTCACCGAGGAACAGAAAAACTAATAGAAAATAAAACATATATGCAAGCGGTTCCTTATTTTGACAGACTTGATTATGTTGCACCAATGAATCAAGAACATGCTTTTGCTTTAGCTATTGAAAAAATTTTAAAGATAAATGTTCCAATTAGGGCCCAATTAATTAGAGTAATGTTTTGTGAAATAGGAAGAATATTAAGTCATATATTAAATGTTACAACTCAAGCTCTTGATGTTGGTGCTTTAACTCCATCTCTTTGGGGTTTTGAAGAGCGTGAAACATTAATGACATTCTATGAAAGAGCATCTGGATCAAGATTGCATGCTAATTATTTTAGAGCTGGTGGTGTTCATCAGGATTTACCTATGGGTCTTGAAGAAGATATAGGTAAATTTTGTGAGACGTTTCCTAAGATTATAGATGATCTTGAAACTTTATTGACTGACAACAGAATATTTAAACAACGAAATGTTGATATAGGAATTGTAACTAAGGAAGATGCATTAGATTATTCTTTTAGTGGTGTTATGATTAGAGGATCAGGGGTTCCTTGGGACCTAAGAAAATCACAACCTTATGACTGTTATGAACAATTAGAGTTTAAAATTCCAGTAGGAAAAAATGGAGATTGTTTTGATAGATATTTATGTCGAATTGAAGAAATGAGAGAAAGTGTTTCAATAATAAAACAATGCTTAAGTAAAATGGTAAAGGGACCCATTAAATCATTAGATGGAAAAATTAGTCCTCCACCTAAAAAAGATATTAAACAATCCATGGAAGCTTTAATTCATCACTTTAAATTATTTACTGAAGGTTACCGTGTTGACAAAGATGAAATTTATACTGCAGTTGAAGCACCAAAAGGAGAATTTGGAGTTTATTTAATTTCTGATGGAACTAGCAAACCTTACAAATGTAAAATTAGAGCTCCAGGCTTTTCTCATCTGCAAGCAATGGATTATTTAATTAAAGGACATATGTTGGCTGATGTACCTGCAGTTTTAGGTTCCTTAGACATTGTTTTTGGAGAGGTTGATAGATAATGAGCTTAAGAAAACCTGCAAAAGAACAACCTGAAAAATTTGAATTTAAAACAGATAGTCTGGCTGCAGCAAATGAGATAATTTCCAAATATCCAGAAGGAAAACAGCAAAGTGCTGTAATGGCATTGTTGTATATTGCTCAAAAACAAAATGATAATTGGATACCACTTGCAGCAATGAAATATATCGGAAAGTTTTTAGATATGCCTTATATAAAAGTCTACGAGGTGGCTACTTTTTATACAATGTATAACCTATCACCAGTTGGAAAACACTTTATCCAGGTATGCACAACCACTCCATGCATGATTAGAGGTGCTTATAAACTTGTTGAAGCATGCAAAGAGAAAATTTCAGAAAATGAAAGTGAATTATCTGCTGATAAATCATGTTCTTGGATGGAAGTTGAATGTTTGGGTGCATGCGTTAATGCCCCAATGATGCAAATTAATGATGACTATTATGAAGACCTTGATAAAGAAAAAACTTTAAAAATTTTAGATGAAATACTTGATGGTAAGACGCCAAAACCAGGATCATATAGGGGAAGAGTTAATAATGAACCTGAAAATAACAGAAAAACACTTTTGGATTTAAAAAATGCTTAAAGATAAAGATAGAATATTTCAAAACCTATACAACGATAAAGGTTCAGATGTTGAATCTTCGAAAAATAGAGGTGACTGGGTAGATACTGCTGAAATAATAAAAAAAGGTAGAGAATGGATTATCGATGAAGTCAAATCATCTGAATTAAGAGGAAGAGGTGGTGCAGGATTTCCTACGGGTCTCAAATGGTCTTTTGCCCCAAAAGTACTTGGTTCTAGGCCTCACTATCTAGTTATAAATGGGGATGAATCTGAACCTGGCACATGTAAGGATCGTGATATTTTAAGATTTGAACCTCACAAGTTAATAGAAGGCTGTTTGATTGCTGCCTACGCAGTGCAGGCCCATGTTTGCTATATTTATATACGTGGTGAATATTTTATAGATGGGCAAAAACTACAAAAAGCAATCAATGAAGCATATGAAAAAAAACTTATTGGAAAAAATGCTTCTGGTACTGGTTGGGATTTAGATATTTATATTCACTATGGAGCAGGTGCTTATATATGTGGTGAAGAAACAGCACTTCTTGAAAGCATTGAAGGTAAAAAAGGTCAGCCAAGATTAAAACCTCCTTTTCCAGCCCTAATAGGATTATACGGATGTCCAACAATAATTAATAACGTTGAAACTATAGCTGTTGTTCCGACAATTTTAAGAAGAGGTGGAAAATGGTTTGCATCTTTAGGAAAAGCAAAAAATACAGGAACTAAAATATTTTGCATATCTGGAAATGTTAATAAACCATGTAACGTTGAAGAAGAGATGAGTATATCTCTTAAAGAATTAATTGAAGTACACGCTGGTGGAGTAATTGGTGGATGGGAAAATTTACAAGCTGTGATACCAGGTGGATCTTCTATGCCTATTATACCAAAAAAAACATGTGAAACTTTAACAATGGATTTTGACTCACTTGTTGCTGAAAAAAGTGGTTTAGGAACTGCAGGTATTGTTGTTATAAATAATGATCAAGATATTATTAAGTGTATGGCAAGAATTGCCAGATTTTACAAACATGAAAGTTGTGGACAGTGCACACCTTGTAGAGAAGGTTCTGGATGGATGTGGAGAATGTTAGAAAGAATGGCTAAAGGAGAGGCATCAAAAGATGAAGTTGAAATGCTCGGTGATGTTACAAATCAAATTGCTGGTCATACTATTTGTGCTTTTGGAGAGGGGTCTTCATGGCCTGTTCAAGGTTTATTAAGACACTTTAGAAAAGAAATTGAAGAAAGAAATAATCTTGAACCAACAATAAAAAAACTTAATGAAGTTCCTTATTTAGTTGATCAACATTTATTGGATAAAAAAAATGCCTAAATTAAAAGTTAACAATATTGAAATTGAGATTGAAGATGGTTTAACAGTCCTGCAGGCTTGTGAAAAAGCTGGTGTTGAAATTCCAAGATTTTGTTACCATGAAAAACTTTCTATTGCTGGAAATTGTAGAATGTGTCTAGTTGAAATTGAAAAATCTCCAAAACCAGTTGCATCATGTGCGATGCCTGCCGCTGAAGGTATGAATATAAAAACGAATACTGAATTTGTTGAAAAAGCAAGAAAAGGTGTAATGGAATTTTTGCTTGCAAATCATCCATTAGATTGTCCCGTATGCGATCAAGGTGGTGAATGTGATCTTCAAGATCAGTCAATGTTTTATGGAGTAGATAAATCTAGATTTAAAGAAAACAAAAGACAAGTTCCTGAAAAAAATATGGGTCCTTTAATTAAAACTCAAATGACTAGATGCATTCATTGCACTAGGTGTGTTAGGTTTGCTACAGAGATTGCAGGTGTAGAAGAATTAGGAGCTATAGGACGTGGTGAAGATATGCAAATAACTACTTACCTTGAACAATCAATGCAATCAGAATTATCAGCTAATGTTGTTGATTTATGTCCAGTTGGAGCTTTAACGTCTAAACCATATGTTTTTGAAGCAAGACCTTGGGAGTTAAAAAAAACAGAATCTATTGATGTTATGGATGCTATTGGTTCAAATATAAGGGTTGATACCTATGGATGGGAAGTAAAAAGAATTTTGCCAAGAATAAATGAAGATATTAACGAGGAATGGATTTCTGATAAAACAAGACATGCCTGTGATGGTTTATCAAACCAAAGATTAGACACACCTTACATTAAATATAATGGAAAATTTGAAAAAGCATCATGGTCGGAAGTTTTTAATATAATTAAATCTAAATTTAAAAATACTGATAAAGAAAAAATCTGTGGGTTAACTGGTGACTTAGTCAATATGGAAACACTTTATATATTTAAAGAATTTTTTAATAAAACATTAGGATCTCAAAATTTAGAGTCTAGAGATAATCACACTTATTTAAACCCAGAAAAAAGAGAAAATTATTTATTTAACTCATCAATAAATGGAATTGAAGAAGCTGATTTTATTTTCCTTTTAGGAACAAATCCTAGATTTGAAGCAACAATTTTAAATGCTCGAATTAGAAAATCTTATCTTCAAAATAAAACTAAAATTATCTCTCTTAATGAAATGGGCGATTTAACATTCCCATATCAGTCTTTAGATGGAAATACTGAAACTGTTAAAAAAATTATTGAAGATAAACATGAAGTATCCAATTTAATTAAACAAGCAAAGAAACCTATGGTTATAATGGGTCAATCTGCATTAAAAAGTAAATCATCAAAATTTATGTTTGAATCAATCAAACAATTTTTAGAAGAAAATAAAAAACTTTCTATTGATTGGAATGCTTTAAATGTTATTTCTGAAAATGCATCTACGGTAGGTGCATTTGATCTTGGGATATACAAAACAACTAATGGTGACAATGAAGTTTTGAAAGACTTGGAAGCTCACAAGTTTGAAATTGTTTATTTTTTAGGTTTAGACAGTATTAATTTTGAGAAAAAAAATGAGTTTATTATTTATCAAGGTTCTCACGGTGACAAAGGAGCAGGAATGGCAGATATCATATTGCCTGGTGCCACCTATACCGAACAAAATGGTTATTTTACAAATTTAGAAGGCAAATTACAAAAAGCTTACAAAGCATCCTATCCACCTGAACTTGCAAAAGAGGATTGGGTAATAATAAATGAACTTGCAGAATCCATGAATCATAGAAAATTATTTAATGATAAAGATGAGTTAGATAGCAGTTTAATTAATCAAATAAATCTACATATTAAAAAAAATAACTCTTTAACTTCATCAAAAGTTAAGGAATTAATTTTTGAAAATGAACTGGTTAAAATAGATAATGATTATTATTATTCAAATGTAATAGCCAGGGCTTCAAAAACTATGTCTGAGTGTAGAAATTTAAAAGCAGATTTAAAGTCTACAGGAACAGAGGGTTAATCTATGGAATATCTTAATATAATTTTTTCACAAACTTACAAAATATTATTTTTATTAGTTCCTGTTTTAGTTTCTGTTGCCATGATTGTATGGTTAGACCGCCGTATTTGGGCATTTGTACAAAAAAGACAAGGACCTAATGTTGTCGGACCTTTTGGTTTGCTTCAATCTTTAGCTGACGCATTAAAATATATTTTTAAAGAAGTTATAATTCCATCAAGCTCAAATAAAGTAATCTTTATATTAGCACCGATTGTTACTATGACTTTAGCTTTAATTTCATGGGCTGTTATTCCTTTTAGTGCAACTCAAGTGTTAGCAGATATCAATGTCGGCATCCTTTATATATTTGCTGTCTCTTCATTAGGTGTTTATGGAATTATTATGGGTGGATGGGCATCAAATTCAAAATATCCTTTTTTAGGTGCTATTAGATCTGCTGCACAAATGGTTTCCTACGAAGTATCAATTGGAGTTATTATTATCAACGTTTTACTTTGTGTTGGTTCTTTAAATTTAAATGACATAGTTATGGCTCAGGAAAATTTATGGTTTGTAATTCCATTATTTCCAATGTTTGTGATTTTCTTTATTTCTGCTTTAGCAGAAACAAATAGACCACCATTTGATTTGCCAGAAGCAGAAGCAGAACTTGTTGCAGGTTATCAAACTGAATATTCAGGCATGATGTATGCAATGTTTTGGCTTGGAGAATATGCAAATATTCTTTTAATGTGTGCTATGGGAGCTATACTTTTCTTAGGTGGATGGTTATCACCTATAGATATTTATCCATTTGACTTAATTCCAGGTGCAATTTGGATGATATTTAAAATATTATTCTTATTTGTTTTGTTTGCCTTAGTTAAAGCTATCGTACCAAGATATAGATATGATCAATTAATGAGACTTGGATGGAAAATATTTTTACCATTATCATTAACTTGGGTAGTTCTAACAGCTAGCTATTTGTTCTACTTCAACTTACTACCAGTCAATTAATTATGAAAATTTCAAGAATATTTAAAACAATTTTTTTACTAGATTTTTTAGGTGGCCTAAACATTGCTATCAGAGAAATATTTAAATCTAAAAAAACTATAAATTATCCTTTTGAAAAAGGAAAAATAAGCCCAAGATTTAGAGGGGAGCATGCCTTAAGAAGATATCCTAACGGTGAAGAAAGATGTATTGCATGTAAATTATGTGAAGCTGTTTGTCCTGCTCAAGCAATCACAATTGAATCCTCTGAAAGAGCTGATGGCAGTAGAAAAACTACAAGATATGATATTGATATGATGAAGTGTATTTATTGTGGTCTTTGCGAAGAGTCTTGTCCAGTTGATGCTATTGTACAAGGACCTAATTTTGAATTTTCAACTGAAACAAGAGAAGAACTTTATTACAATAAAGAAAAATTACTCGACAATGGAGATAGATGGGAAAATGTTTTAGCAGCTAATATTAAAGCTGATAACTCACACAGATAATTATGTTAGCGCACGCGATATTTTTTTATACATTCTCATTTATAGCAATTGTTTCTGCTATAATGGTAACGGTATCAAAAAACACTGTTCATTCAGTTTTCTTTTTAATCTTAGATTTTATAAGTATTTCATGCTTATTTATAATGATTGGTGCTGAATTTTTGGGAATGATCATGCTGATTGTTTATGTAGGAGCTGTTGCTGTTTTATTTTTATTTGTAGTTATGATGTTAAATGTAGCTCAACAAAAAAATCAGTGGTTTAGTGCACAGGAAAGTTCAAAACACATACCTATCGGGCTAATAGTTAGTGTTATAATATTTTTTGAATTATTAATAGTAATTGGTGGATGGAAATATAAACCTGATCTTGTCTCAGCCATGTCTTTAACAATTGATCAAGAAATAACTAATACTCATTCAATCGGTTACGTTCTTTATACAGATTACATTCATATTTTTCAGTTAAGTGGAATGATTTTATTAGTTGCAATGATTGGTGCTATTGTTCTTACATTTAGACAAAGGTCTGGAGTTAAAAGACAAAGCTATTTCAGTCAAATATCTCGTGAAAGATCTGATGGTGTTGAATTAATTGATGTTGAGAGCAATAAAGGAGTTAAATCTGATGATTAATATAGGCCTAGGTCACTACCTTACATTAGCAGCAATAATTTTTACCATTGGAATAGTGGGATTATTTTTAAATAGAAAAAATATTATAGTAATATTAATGAGTATTGAGCTTATTTTATTAGCTGTAAATATTAACTTAGTTTCATTTTCAATATTTTTAAATGACATTTCTGGTCAAATATTCACTCTTTTTATATTAACGGTAGCAGCAGCAGAGGCTGCAATAGGTTTAGCAATTATTGTTGTTTATTACCGAAATTCATCAACAATTAATGTTGAAAAAATTGACAGTTTAAAAGGATAACATGGAATTAGCTTTAATATTTCTTCCCTTATTAGCTTCAATAACCTCAGGTTTTTTTGGTAAATATTTGGGAGATAGAAATTCAGAAATTGTAACTAGCCTTTTTGTTTCAATTTCAGCACTTCTTTCAATCATATTATTTTATCAAGTAATTGTTAACGGATATGAAAATAATGTAGTTGTAGCAACTTGGATTAACTCTGGAACCTTAGATGTTAATTGGTCTATCAAAGTTGACGCCTTATCATCTGTAATGCTCGTTGTTGTAACTTTAGTTTCAGCTTTAGTGCATATTTACTCAATTGGTTATATGTCACATGATCCACACAAGCCAAGATTCATGGCTTACCTATCACTTTTTACTTTTTCAATGTTAACATTAGTTACCTCTGATAATTTTCTGCAGTTATTTTTTGGATGGGAAGGAGTAGGGCTTTGTTCATATTTCTTAATTGGTTTTTGGTTTAAGAAAGAAACAGCAAATGCAGCTGCAATAAAAGCCTTCGTAGTAAATAGAGTGGGTGACTTTGGCTTTGCTTTAGGAATTTTTTTAATCTTTTATTTATTTGGTACTGTAAACTATGTAGAAGTTTTTAATCAAATCCCGCAAATTGTTGAAAAAAAACTTTTATTTTTAGGAATGAATGTTGGAGCAATCGATTTAGTTTGTATTCTTTTATTCATAGGTGCAATGGGTAAATCAGCACAAATTTTCTTACACACTTGGTTACCAGATGCAATGGAGGGGCCCACACCAGTTTCAGCTTTAATTCATGCTGCTACAATGGTTACAGCGGGTGTTTTTTTAGTTGTAAGATGTTCTCCAATTTTCGAATACTCACCTCTTGCACTAAACATAATCACAATTGTTGGAATGACTACTGCTTTTTTTGCAGCAACTGTAGCTTTAGTGCAAACGGATATTAAAAAAATAATTGCATATTCAACTTGTAGTCAACTAGGTTATATGTTTTTTGCAGCCGGTGTAGGTGCTTATAATGTTGCAATGTTTCATTTATTTACTCATGCTTTTTTCAAGGCTTTACTTTTTTTAGGTTCTGGATCTGTAATTCACTCTTTTAAAGATGAGCAAGATATTAACCAAATGGGAGGTGTTTATAAAAAGCTTCCATACACTTATGCATTTATGATTATTGGAACATTAGCTCTTACTGGGTTTCCATTTTTATCAGGCTTTTATTCAAAAGATGCAATTATAGAATTTGCGTATCTTAAGGGAAATACAACTGGATATTATGCGGCAGGTATAGGAATTTTGACTGCTGTTTTAACATCAATTTATTCTTGGAGATTAATTTTTAAAACGTTTCATGGAGATTATAATAATAAAAAAACCAATATTAATGAAATGCACGAATCTCCGTTAGTGATGCTTTTGCCATTATTTGTACTTGCTATTGGGGCCATTTTTGCTGGCTTTTTATTTAAAGATTTGTTTATTGGTAATAGTGGAGGAAACAGTTTTTGGGGAGATTCAATTAAATTTTTAAATCCATTAAGTATGGAACACCCTCCTTTATGGTTTCTTTTAACAACACCTGTGCTTGTGTTAAGCTCTATTCCAATTGCTTATTATTTATTTGTTAAAGATAAAAATATTCCACATCAAATTGCTCAATCTAATAAGCCTTTACATAATTTTTTAATAAACAAATGGTATTTTGATGAACTCTATAACATTTTGTTTATTAAATTTTCAAAAAAATTAGGAATATTTTTTTGGAAGGCGGTTGATATTCAAATTATTGATAAATTTGGACCTGATGGTGTTTCTTCATTAATTAAGAGATTATCTATAAAAGCAAGCAAGTTTCAAAGTGGATTTATCTATCAGTATGCATTTATGATATTATTAGGGTTTTCTGCATTATTAACATTTTTAATTTTGAATTAATGAATTTTCCAATTTTATCATCTTTAATACTACTTCCTATAATAGGTTCTTTATTTTTATTATTTTCTAAAGATAAAAATTCTAACACAGGTAAATATGTTGCTTTATTTACTTCATTTGTTAATTTTTTAATTTCAATATATCTTTGGTATCAGTTCGATCCAACTACATCTGATTTTCAGTTTGTTGAAGATAGAGAATGGTTAAAAGGATTTATTAATTACAAAGTAGGTATTGACGGAATATCAATTTTATTTATTGTTTTAACTTCATTGATAACTCCACTTTGCATAATCTCAGTTAATAATACAGTTAAAGACAGACTAAGAGATTTTTTAATTGCTATTTTAGTAATGGAAAGTTTAATGATTGGAGTTTTTTGTTCCCTTGATCTTGTTATATTTTATTTATTTTTTGAAGCTGGGTTGATACCTATGTTTTTAATAATTGGAATATGGGGTGGAGCAAGAAGAGTATATTCGGCATTTAAATTTTTCTTATACACTTTGCTAGGTTCTGTTTTAATGCTAATTGCTATAATTTCGATCTACTGGATATCAGGAACCACAGATATAACTCAACTTTATGAACTGGGTATAGACACTAAATATCAAAATTTATTATGGTTAGCTTTTTTTAGTTCTTTTGCTGTCAAAACACCAATGTGGCCTGTACACACTTGGTTGCCAGATGCACACGTTGAAGCTCCAACTGCTGGCTCTGTTTTGCTTGCAGCTATATTACTTAAAATGGCCGGATATGGTTTTATTAGGTTTTCTTTAGGACTTTTCCCAGTAGCTTCTGAACTATTTACGCCTCTAGTTTACACCTTGAGTTTGATTGCTATTGTATACACATCTCTTGTTGCGCTGATGCAAGAAGATATGAAAAAGTTAATAGCCTATTCTTCAGTAGCACATATGGGCTTTGTTACATTGGGTATTTTTACAATTACTCAACAAGGTATTGAAGGAAGTATAGTTCAAATGATAAGTCATGGTTTGGTTTCAGCAGCATTGTTTTTATGTGTTGGAGTTGTTTATGATCGTATGCACTCCAGATTAATAGCAACTTACGGTGGCTTAGTTTCAGTTATGCCTAAATATTCAATATTATTTATGCTTTTCACTTTAGCTGCATTAGGCTTGCCAGGTACTAGTGGTTTTATAGGTGAATTTTTAATACTGATGGGTGCATTTAAGGACAATTTTTTAGTAGCAGTTATAGCAAGTTTGGGTGTTATTTTTGGTGCCGCATACATGTTGTGGTTATATAGAAGAGTTGTATTTGGAGAGATTAAAAATAAAGAACTTTTAAAAATGCCTGATCTTGATATCTCAGAAAAATTTATTTTGTGGTGTTTAGCAATACCAGTTTTGTTATTTGGATTTTATCCAGAACCTCTTATTAATACGATTGAAATTTCTGTAAATGATTTAATAGAGATGTACAATTTTAACTTAAACATGAATATAACTGAGGTGCAAAATTAATGAATAACTTAAACCTTATACTACCTGAAATTTTTATTTCTTTGTCTATAATGTTTTTATTGATTCTTGGTGTGTACAAAAAGAACAGCTCAAATATTGTTCATAATCTTGCAGTAGGTTCTTTACTAATTACTGGTATTTTAATTTTTAATAATCCGTTAGATCAAAATATTTTATTATTTAATGATGGTTACATTGTGGATAACCTTTCTTCATTTATGAAGATACTTACTATTTTAGCAGGAGCATTTGTTTTATCAATTTCAACACGATATCTAAAAATATTTAAGATTTTTTTAATAGAATATCCAGTTTTGATCCTTTCCTCAATTTTAGGTATGATGGTAATGATCAGTTCAAATGATCTTATGGTTTTTTATATAGGTCTTGAATTGCAATCTTTAGCTTTATATGTTTTGGCATCATTTAATCGGGATCAACTAAAGTCATCTGAATCTGGACTAAAATATTTTGTTTTAAGTGCTTTATCATCAGGGTTATTATTATATGGATGTTCTCTAGTTTATGGGTTTTCAGGATCAACTAATTTTAATGTTATTGGTGATGCAATGAACTCCTCTCATTATGGTTTAACCTTTGGAATTGTTTTTATACTTGTTGGTTTAGCATTTAAGATATCAGCCGTACCATTTCATATGTGGGCACCCGATGTATATGAAGGCTCTCCGACTGCTGTCACATTATTTTTTGCAATTGTACCTAAGGTTGCTGCACTTACGGTATTCATAAGATTTTTATACATACCTTTCGTTAATATGACTGATCAATGGCAACCTATATTAATCTTTTTATCAATTGCCTCTATGATCTTTGGAGCTATTGCTGCAATCGGTCAAAATAATCTCAAAAGGTTGATTGCATATAGTTCAATTGGCCATATGGGTTATGCACTAGCTGGCTTATCTACTGGTTCAAACGAAGGTATTCAAAGCTCAATTGTATATATGTCAATATACTTGGTTATGAATCTTGCTTTTTTTAGTTGTTTACTAATGTTAAAGAGAAATGATGTGTACTATGAGACTGTAGATGATTTATCAGGCTTATCAAAAAATCATCCAATTTTATCTTTATCATTACTGGCTATCCTTTTTTCATTGGCAGGAATTCCTCCACTAGCTGGGTTTTTTGCAAAATTTTATATTTTTAAAGCTGTTATAGAACAGTCAATGTACTTCTTAGCTATTGTTGGTCTCTTATCAACAGTAATAGCTGCTTTTTATTATCTAAAAATAATTAAGGTTATTTACTTTGATAAAGAAAAGGAAAGTTACGACACTGATCATAATATTTGGTTAAAAGGATCGCTAACTTTTTCAACATTATTAATTCTTTTATACTTTATTTTCCCAAGCAAATTAGTGGAAATTGTATCTAGAATTAATATTATTTAATGAAATTAAAAAAGTTTAATTTTAAAATTGTAAATAGTACAAACGATCTAGCTATACAAATAATTAAAAATACCAAAAATAAATCAGGAATTGTAATTGCCGAGAGGCAAAAAAAGGGAAGGGGTCAATATGGAAAAAAATGGACTTCTATCAAGGGAAATTTATTTGTTAGTATTTTTTTTCAAATTAACAAAGTTCAATTATCATTGAAAGATTTGACAAAAGCTAACTGTCTTTTAGTTAAAAAATCAATATCAAATTTTTATAAGGGTAAAATTACAATTAAGAAACCGAATGATTTGTTAATAAAAAAAATGAAAATTTCAGGTATCTTGCAGGAAATATTAACCAAATCTGGTGAAAAGTTTATTGTTATTGGGGTTGGTGTAAATTTGATTAAGAATCCAACTATAAAAAATTATTTAACCACAAATCTTTTCGACTTAACTGGTATCAAAATTACCCCTAATAATGCTGCTTTAAAGCTAAAAAAAATTTATGAAACTTTTATTCCAATGTTTCCTAAATTTAATATAAAAAACTTAGATAGAAATTTAAAATGATTATTGTTGGTGATATTGGAAATACAGAAACCAAAATTTGTTTGGTAAACTCTAAAAATATTATTGTTAAAAGAATTACTTTATTAACAAAAAAATTAAGTCATTCTTTGCTTAATAAATCTTTACTTGGTCTTGGCATAAAAGATAAATCAATTAATAAATGTTTATTTTGCAGTGTTGTACCAAAATCATTCAATAAAATTAAAAATTTTTTTAATAAAACTTATAAAATTAAGTGTCACGAACTTAAGAATCTTAAGTTAAATAAATTGGTTAAGATTAAAGTTAATTATAAACAAATCGGCTCTGATAGATTAGCTAATGCAATTGGTGTCATTAACAATAAAGATAATTTTATAATTTTAGATTTTGGAACGGCAACAACATTTGATGTTTTAATTAAAAGTACTTATCACGGTGGTGTTATAGCCCCTGGTGTTAAGCTTTCACTTGATACATTGACTGACAAAGCAACACAAATTCCAAAAATTAATTTAAAAAAAACAAATAAAGTTATTGGGTTAAACACTATTAGTGCTGTTAGGGCTGGTTTTTTTTGGGGCTATGAGGGTTTAATTGACAATATTATTAATTTAATTAAGAAAGAGACCAAGATGTCCTTTAAAATTATTATTACTGGAGGATTTTCTAGTTTATTCAAAAATTCAACAAAAACGAAAGTTACATTAAATAAAGACACTACAATTAAAGGCCTAATCAGAGCCACCACTTTAATTAAATAAATATGAAAGATGAATTATTATTTTGCCCCCTAGGAGGGTCTGGAGAAATTGGCATGAACATGAACCTTTTTGCCTATGGCAAACCAGGTGAGCACAAATGGATCATGGTTGATATTGGAGTTACATTTGCTGATGATACCTTACCCGGCATTGATCTTATTTACCCAGATCCTGGTTTTATAGTTGATAAGAAAGAAGATCTTTTAGGAATTATTTTAACTCACGCACATGAAGATCATATTGGTGCAATTGCACATCTTTGGCCTCAACTTAAATGTAAAATTTTTGCAACTCCATTTACTGCAATTTTGATAAAAGAAAAATTTAAAGAAAAGAATATAGATGTAACTAAGTTTTTAAAAATAGTTCAATTAAATGGAACGGTAAACTTAGATCCTTTTAAAATAGAATACATAACACTAACACACTCAATTCTTGAACCAAATGGTCTTAGAATTGAAACCCCAGCAGGCGTAATACTACACACGGGTGATTGGAAGATTGATCCTGAGCCACTTATTGGTGAAAAAATAAATTCTGATAGACTTAAAGAAATTGGTAAAGAAGGTGTACTTGCTATGATTTGTGACTCAACAAATGTATTTAGTATGGGGAAAGCTGGTTCAGAGTTAGATGTTAGAAAAAGCTTATTAAATATTATGGGTAGTCTTAAAAAGAGAATTGTTATGGCTTCATTTGCATCAAATGTTGCGCGTATGGAAACAGCATTTTATTGTGCGGAAAAAACAGGCAGACAAATATCTTTGGTAGGAAGATCTATGCATAGAATATTCAAAGCAGCAAGACAATGTGGTTATTTAAAGAATGTTATTGAACCAATAGATGCACGTGATGCAAAAAAAATTGCTAGGGAAAAAATAGTTTATCTTTGCACGGGTAGCCAAGGGGAACCCATGGCGGCACTAATGAGAATTTCTAGCAATACCCATCCAGATGTATTTATTGAAAAAAATGATACTGTTATTTTTTCATCAAAAATTATTCCAGGAAATGAAAAAAAATTATATAAACTGCAAAACCAATTAGTTAAGGATGGTATCGAAGTTATTTCAGAAGAAAGTGAATTTGTTCACGTTTCTGGACACCCTAATAGAGATGATCTTAGAGAAATGTATGATTGGGTAAAACCTCAATGTGCAATCCCTGTCCACGGTGAACACAGACATATGATTGAGCATATGAAATTTGCTGAAGAAATGAAAGTTCCACATCCTGTTCAAGTTGAAAATGGAGATATTGTAAAACTAGCACCAGGTAAACCACATGTTTTTGATAAAGCACCGAGTGGTAGACTTTACTTGGACGGAAATATGAGCGTTGAAGAAGATGCTCAATCAATCAAAGATAGAAAAAATATTAGTGCAAATGGATATATGGAGGTTACTATTTTAATCACTGCAAAGGGCAATATCCATAAAAGACCCGTATTAACCTTTAGGGGACTACCCGTTTATGACGTTGATGAGTTTATTTATGAATTAGAAGAAGCAATAGAAAAAACAACTAGAACTTTTTCTATAAAAAGCAAAAAGCAAGAATTTAATTTAATTGATGCTTTAAAAATAACATGCAGAAAATGCGCTAAAGAATTGACTGGTAAAAGACCATTTATCAATATCAACTTAGTAAGAATTTAAATGAGTGCAACAGGTCTTGCTATAATTTATATAATAATTTGGTGGATAGTTTTTTTCACAATCCTTCCAATTGACGTAAATAGACAAAAATCTATTAAAATTGATGGTGAAGACACAGGTTCTCCTGAGAATCCTAAAATGTTAAAAAAATTCATTTATTGTACTGGTATTACAACCGTTATTTTTATGATAATTTATTTATTGATAAAATATGAATATTTAAATTTAAGATATCTAATTAATTAAAAATGTACATTTCAAAGTCATTCATACCAATATTAAAAAATAACCCATCAGAAGCAAAAATTAAATCACACCAGTTAATGCTAAGGGTCGGTATGATAAAGCAATCTTCAGCAGGTATTTATTCATGGCTACCTTTAGGTTTTAAGGTGATGAAGAAAATTGAACAAATAGTAAGAGAAGAACAAAATAAAATTGGTGCTCAAGAAATACTTATGCCAACAATCCAACCAAGTGATATTTGGAAAGAAAGTGGTCGTTATGATGATTATGGAGATGAAATGCTACGTATTAAAGATCGCCAAGGTAGAGAAATGCTATATGGACCAACTAATGAAGAGCTGGTAACCGATATATTTAGATCAAGCGTTAAATCTTATAAATCACTACCTCAACTATTATATCATATACAATGGAAATTTAGAGATGAAGTTAGACCAAGATTTGGAATAATGAGAGGTAGAGAGTTTTATATGAAGGATGCATATTCTTTCGATGTGAATGATGAAGACGCAACTTTCTCATATAATAAATTCTTTTTCTCATATTTAAAAACATTTAAGAGATTAGAACTTTCAGCAATACCAATGGCAGCTGATACGGGGCCAATTGGTGGAAATCTTTCTCATGAATTTATTATTTTAGCAGATACTGGTGAAAGTAAAATTTTTACAGATAAAAGAGTTTTTGATTTAGATAGTGAAGGGTCTGAAATGGATAGACAATCTTTACAAAATTTAAGAAAAAAATATGAACAATATTATGCTGTAGCTGATGAAAAATTTAATAAAGATGAATTCGAAAAAGAAGTGTCTGAAGAAAATAGACTAATTACCAAGGGTATTGAAGTAGGTCATATTTTTTATTTTGGAGATAAGTACTCAAAAGCTCTAAATGCAGCTGTAGATCTTCCAGGTGGTAAAAAAGACTTTGTTAAAATGGGATCATATGGAATAGGTGTATCGAGATTAGTCGGCGCAATTATAGAAGCTAAATATGATGAAAAGGACGAAATAATGAAATGGCCATTCTCTGTAGCACCATACGAGCTTGCCATAATACCCATGATTAATAAAAATGATACATCAGCATTAGACAAAGCAAATAAGCTTTTTAAACATTTTGAAAGTAAAAAAATTGATACAATTATTGATGATATGGATGAAAATCTTTCATCTAAAATTAAAAAATTTAATTTGATAGGTGTACCTTATCAAATAATTTTAGGAAAAAAATCAGATGGTGATTTATTAGAGTTTAAAGAAATTGGAAAAGATCCTAAAAGCTTAACCATAGATCAAATAACTCAAATTTTAACTGAACAAAAATTAAAAAATTGATTTCTGCATTAGAAAAAGAAATTACACTTAGATATCTAAAAACCAAAAAAAAAGACGGTTTTTTAAATGTAATATCTATTTTTTCATTTATCGGAATTAGCTTAGGAGTTGCAGTGTTAATTATTGTGATGTCCGTTATGAATGGCTTTAGAACAGAGTTAATCAATAAGATTGTAGGATTTAATGCTCATGTTACCGTTAAACCATATGAGAGCCCTATTAGCCTAGATCAATTAAATAATGAAAATTTAAAATTAATTTCAGAAGAATTAATACTTAGTAATTCCGGTGAAGCAATTGTCATTAGCAAAGACTACACTAAAGGCCTAATTTTAAGAGGTTACAGCAGTGAAAACTTTCTAAAACTTGATGTTGTAAAAAAAGGAAACTTAATTGGCAAATCAAACCAATTAACAAAAAATTCAATATCAATAGGTAAAGAATTAAGTTTTAATTTAGATCTTGGTGTTGGAGACAAGGTATCAATAATGTCTCCAGTGGGCATAGAAACTATTGTAGGAAGCTTACCTCGACAAGAAACTTTTATTATTAGTTCAATCTTTGATAGTGGTTTAGCTGATTTTGATGCCAACATTGCCTTCATAAATTTAGACACATTGGAAAACTTTTTTAATCTTAAAAAAGAAAAGCGTAACCTAGAAATTTACTTGAATAACCCATCCAATATCAAAGAAGAAAAAAATAAAATTCAAAAAATATTCAAAAATGAATTTGTATATAGTTGGGCCGATATGAATAGCTCATTGTTTTCCGCTTTGAAGGTTGAAAGAAATGTAATGTTTATAATCTTATCTTTGATTATTATAGTTGCTGCTTTTAATATTATTTCTGGGCTTACAATTCTTGTTAAGAATAAAACAAGAGATATAGCTATATTAAAATCTATTGGTGTCTTAAATAAATCTATTGTTAAAATATTTTTTCTTGTTGGAGTTATTATTGGTACTACAGCAACTTTTTTTGGAATTTTTTTAGGTGTATTGTTCTCATTGTATATAGAAAACTTGAGAGAGTTTTTAAGTAGTACTTTTAATATTAGTTTGTTTCCTGAGGAGATTTATTTTTTAAGCACAATGCCTTCAGAAATCAACCCAACTTCAATCTTTATTATTTCCCTTTGTTCAATTTCTATAACTATTATTGTTTCAATTTTTCCCGCTATAAAAGCTTCAAAATTAAACCCAGTTAAAGGACTTAAGTATGAATAATCTGATATCATTAAAAAATATATCAAAATCTTTTTCTAACAATAGAAAAATAAATGTTTTAAAAAAAATCAATTATTCTTTTGTAAAAGGTAAAATTTATTCTCTAGTTGGACCATCTGGATCGGGAAAATCTACATTACTAAATGTTTTATCAATGATAGATAAACCTACTACTGGCTCATTGTTAATTGGTAATACACCAATAAACTTTAACAATAATTCAAAAAATGACAAAATTAGATCAAGTAAAATTGGTATTATCTATCAACAAAATAATTTACTTCCAGATTTTACTGCATTAGAAAATGTATATTTAGCCGGTCTAGCTTTAACTAATGACAAAATGAATTCAATAAAACGAGCTAAAAAAATTATAAAAACAATGGGTCTTTCATCGCGTGAGTCACATTTTCCCTCGGAATTATCAGGGGGTGAAATGCAAAGAATTGCAATGGCCAGAGCACTCATTAATGAGCCAGAAATCATATTAGCAGACGAACCTACTGGCAGTCTAGATCACACTACCGCCAAAGAGGTTTTTAATTTTTTGTATAATTTAAAAAATAAAAATAGATTAATAATTTATGCAACTCACAATAGATTTTTTGCAAATATGGCTGATTGCAAATTAGAAATGATTGATGGTAATATAAGAACTATCAATGCCCGAATTAAATAATCAAAATTTTAATCATTTAAAAATTCACACACAATATTCAATTTGTGAAGGAGCTATCAAAATTGATAATTTAAAAGATTTTTGTAAAGAAAAAAAAATACCTTGTTTGGGTCTTTCAGATACATCCAATTTATGTGGTGCATTGGAGTTTGCTGAAAATATTTCTAAGGTTGGTACACAGCCAATTATTGGCACTCAAATTTATTTTAGATTTGAAGATACGACAGGACTATTGCCCTTGATAGCTCTTAACGAAAACGGATATAAGAAAATCATAGAACTCTCCTCAAGATCTTACCTTGAAAATGATGCTTTATCAGACCCTCATTTAGATATTAAAGAACTTTTAAAGGATATAGAAGGGGTGTCCTTACTTTCGGGAACTATTCAAGGTTTATTTGGTAAATTATTTGAAAAAGGCCGTTTAGATGAAATATCAAAACTATATAAGAGTTTATCATTAAAATTTAATGATAATTTTTATTTAGAAATCCAAAGGCACGGTGATCAAAATGAAATTGCTTTTGAAAAATTCAATTTAGAACAATCTTTAAAAGTTAAAATACCAATTATTGCTACTAATGAAGTTTATTATTTAACACCTGACATGCACGAAGCTCATGATGCGTTAACTTGCATTGGCTCCAAAACTTATGTTAATGAAAAGAATAGAATTAAATATAGTAACCAACATTATTTTAAATCGAATGAAGAAATGTCAAAACTATTTTCTGATCTTCCAGAAGCTTTAGAAAATAACTTCAATTTCCCATTTAAATGTAATTTTAGACCACAATTTTCTAAACCTGTACTTCCAAATATTAGTTCTAAAAAAGGAGGTAGTGCTGATGAAATACTTAAAAAAGATTCATTAGATGGATTAAAAGAAAAATTTCTCAAAGTTTTTAAAGTTGAAGAAAATAATTTAGAAACCGATGATAAATTTTTAAAATATAAAGACAGACTAGATCATGAGTTAAAAATTATAATTGAAATGAAATATCCTAGTTATTTCTTGATTGTGTCTGATTATATTAAATGGGCTAAGAGTAATGATATTCCTGTAGGACCCGGTAGAGGATCTGGGGCAGGTTCGTTAGTTGCTTGGTGTCTATCTATTACCGATGTTGACCCAATTAAATTTAATTTAATATTTGAAAGATTTTTAAATCCTGACCGTGTATCAATGCCTGACTTTGATATAGATTTTTGTGAGGAAAAAAGAGATCTTGTTTTTAAATATTTAACCACAAAATACAAAGATAGTGTGGCACATATAATTACATTTGGAAAATTAAAAGCAAGAATGGTTATTAGAGATGTTGGTAGAGTATTAGGTTTACCATATGGTTTTGTTGATAGTATTTCTAAAATGATACCTTTTGATCCTTCTAGACCTCAAAGCTTAATTGAATGCATTAATAGCGAACCAAGACTTCAAAAATTAGTTAATGAAGATCCTCGTGTTAAAAAATTGACTGATCTTTCTTTGAAATTAGAAGGTTTGAATAGAAATGTAGCAACTCATGCAGCAGGCGTTGTAATCGCTGATAGAAAACTAACTGAAATCGTGCCTTTATATAAAGATGCATCCGCAGATTTATTATTACCTTCTACACAATTTGACATGTACTCAGCAGAAAATGCTGGCTTAATTAAGTTTGATTTTTTAGGATTAAAAACTTTAACGGTAATTAATAGAACACAAAAGTTGATTAATAAAAAAGTTAAAGATTTTAAAATTGAAGGTATTGACTTTGATGATCAAAAAGTTTTTGAACTTTTGTCTTCTGGTAATACTGTTGGATTATTTCAGGTTGAGAGTGCTGGTATGCGTGAAGCATTATTACAAATGAAACCTAACCATATAGAAGATATTATTGCACTAGTTGCTCTTTATCGTCCAGGGCCTATGAGCAACATACCAATTTATAACGATTGCAAACATGGAAGACAAACACCTGATTATTTGCACCCACTACTTGAAGATATTTTAAAACCCACATATGGAGTTATTATTTATCAAGAACAAGTGATGCAAATAGCACAAAAACTATCAGGTTTTACCGCAGGTGAAGCTGATATTTTAAGAAGAGCTATGGGGAAAAAAAAAAGAGCTGAACTAGAAAAACAGAAACAAGGATTTATTGCTGGAGCTCTTAAAAATGGAATTAGCAAAGATGTTGCAGTAAGCATATTTCTAAAAATAGAACCATTTGCCGAATATGGGTTTAATAAAAGTCACGCAGCTGCTTATGCTATAATTTCTTATCAAACTGCATTTTTAAAAACTTATTTTCCTAAAGAGTTTTTTGCTGCATCAATGACAATGGATATTTCAAACCAAAATAAATTAGGTGAATTTCACGAAGAACTTAAAAGAATTAACATTAAAGTTATACGACCCGATATTAACAAGTGCTTTGCAGACTTTCAATTTGATGAAAATAATTTCTATTACGCACTTGGTGGAATTAAAAGTGTTGGTTATGAAGCAATTTCAAACGTTATTAAAGAAAGAAGTGAAAATGGTGATTTTAAATCTATAAATGATTTTTTAAATAGAGTTAATCCTAAAGATATTAATAAGCTCCAATTAGAAGGTTTGGTTAAAGCAGGAGCATTTGACAATATAGATAATAATAGACAAGCATTATTTAATTCAATTCCAAATTTTATTTTAAAGACAAAAAATATTTATGAAAATAAAGCAGCAAATCAAATTGATCTTTTTGGTTCTGATGAAGAACAAGATAATGAAATAGTTCTTAATATAGAAGATTGGAAGTTTGAAGATCGATTATCAAGAGAATTTGAAGCTATTGGTTTTTTTATATCTGATCACCCCTTAAATCAATTTAAAGAAATTTTTGATGACTACAAAATAGTTGATTATTCTAAATTTAATCTAGACGACAATATAAAAGATGCAAATATTGCTGCAACACTTTTAAAAATCACTGAAAGAAAAACTGCAAAAGGCAATTCTTATGGTGTTATTAAGTTCACAGATTTAACCAGTGTTTTTGAACTCTTTATTTTTTCTGATATTTTAGAATTGAATAGAGAGGTTTTAATTGAGGGTAGCTCATTAATTATAACCTTGATTAAAACTATTTCTAATGATGAAAATAAATATAAAAGAATAAATGTTCAAAAAATAGCATCTCTTAAAGATCTCTTTAATAAACCTGTTAATGAAATTATATTTAATATTAAATCAATTAAAGACATCGATAAAATATCTGATTTAGTGGATGAGGAGGGTACAACTGAGGTAACAATAAATATTAACGATGAAAACAATGACGTTAGCTTTAAACTAAAAAATAAGCGTCTTATTGATAGGAAAGCCATCAATATCCTCAGAAATAATGATATTTCTACCATTATTCATTAAAAAAGACTTGTTTGTTCTATAAATAATTTGTAAATAACTCTTAAATTAAATTAACACG
>JACKZZ010018057.1_pt1 | contig 42449 bp, 46 predicted proteins | sample 8027871 | NCBI WGS metagenome assembly JACKZZ01 (sample SAMN15724774, study PRJNA655200) | protist metagenome | isolation source: fluorescence activated cell sorting (FACS) single amplified genomes of... | place: USA: West Boothbay Harbor, Gulf of Maine | collected 2000-07-19
AATGCAACAAAAAGAGATACATAAATTTGACCATCTGAGAGATTCATATTCTTCTCCTCCTAAGAGTAAATAATAAAGACAAAATTAGAGATTACCTTTATTAAAAGCTAATAAAGCAACGATAGCAGGACCTGCGCCTGCAATAAGAACAATACTAATTAACAATTGAATGCTCATAAAATTTTTATTTTCATAAAAATGTTCTTTAATATTTAAAAAACAAGAATATATATATATAAAGACTTTTTCTTGAAAATTGGCAAAATCAGTTTATGATAATTAAATAAATTTAATTATAGCCCACTTCGACCCCATACCACTAAAGATATTGAAAAGGTAAACATTACCAACAAAAAAGCCCACGAAATACTAATTAGATTCATAAGTTTTTTCGAAAAAAGCTATTTACGATAAAAGGAGGTACCCGCTATTGTATAAATATAAAACGCGGAAAGAGGGGGATTTGAACCCCCGGTATGCTACAGCATACAACGAATTAGCAATCCGGCGCTTTCGACCACTCAGCCATCTTTCCATTTTTAATGAATATTATACCATAATTAAGTACAGCTTTATTTGGCTATAATGTTTATATGGTTGTACTTTAATAGTATATTCATCGTGAAGAAAAAAGGCTGAAAAGTCGTACTAACTATAATTGCAAATTAATTATGAACAACTAATTAATCTAAATCTTGTCGCTTCGGGTTTCGTGCAGTATCACTAGATAAAAATCCAAAAGCAAATAGAGAAATAAATGAGATAACGACAGTATATACTGTGATTTTTAAAGCAAGCATTAATTCTACCTCAGAACAATAAAATATTACAAACTTGTAACATTTATAAGAATAATTTTAGATATTTGTAATCTCTAAAAACATAGTATACTTAAAAATTTAAATTTTGGCTAGTACAAAATTTGAGGTTAATTAAACTTTCTGTGCTGCCACGAGCCTAGCACGGGCACGTTTGACCAAAAAAGTTGTTTCTACTTGATCTTTTTTTGATTTGGCTTCAGTAAATGCCTTTTCAGCATCTTCTAATTGTACTTCTGCTTCACTTAGATTAATAGTTTCCGCTTTCTCTGCTTCATTGATAATAATAGTTAGTGTATTGTTTTGAATCAGTGCAAACCCCGCCATGACTACAAGTGGAACCCACTGTGTATTCACACGGACTTGCATAACCCCAATCTCAAGAGCAGTTAGTAATGATGTATGGTCAGCCAGAACGCCCATTTGGCCTGTATTGGTTGGTAGAATAATCTCATCAGCCATAGTTTCCCATACTATGCGATCAGGAGCGATAACTTTTACCTGTAATGTCATATAAATTAAAAATTGTGTAAAAAGTAATAGAAATAGTTAACCTATCGAAAAGCATTTATTTTAAGCCTGTAATTTATCTGCTTTTGCTATTGCTTCTTCAATTGTACCTACTAAATAGAAAGCTTGTTCCGGCAGTGCATCGAGTTCTCCATTTAAAATCATGGTAAAGCCTTTAATACACTCCGCTAAACTAACATATTTTCCTGGAGAGCCGGTGAATACTTCTGCAACGAAGAAAGGTTGTGAAAAAAATCGTTCAATTTTTCGAGCTCGTGCTACTAACAAACGGTCATCTTCTGATAATTCATCTAAACCTAAAATAGCAATAATATCTTGTAATTCTTTATAACGCTGCAGTGTTTGTTTTACTTGTTGTGCAACATTATAGTGCTCTTCTCCAACAATCCATGGTTGCAGCATTGTTGATGTTGAATCTAAAGGGTCAACAGCAGGGTAAATTCCTTTAGCTGCTAAATTACGGGATAGCACTGTTGTTGCATCTAAATGAGCAAACGTTGTTGCTGGGGCTGGATCAGTTAAATCGTCCGCTGGGACATATACAGCTTGAATAGATGTAATTGAACCATTTTTTGTAGAAGTAATACGTTCTTGTAATATACCCATTTCTGTACCTAATGTTGGTTGGTATCCTACCGCTGAAGGCATTCGCCCTAACAATGCGGATACTTCTGAGCCCGCTTGAACAAACCTAAAAATATTATCAATAAATAATAAAACATCTTGTTTATTAACATCACGAAAATATTCTGCCATAGTTAAAGCTGTTAACCCTACGCGCATGCGAGCACCAGGGGGCTCGTTCATTTGCCCATAGACTAAAGCTACTTTAGATTCCGAAAAGTTTTCTTCATTAATAACTTTGGATTCCTTCATTTCTTGGTAAAGGTCATTCCCTTCTCGGGTTCTCTCACCAACACCACCAAATACAGATACCCCACCGTGCGCTTTAGCAATATTATTAATAAGTTCCATAATCAGCACTGTTTTCCCAACGCCAGCACCACCAAATAAACCAATTTTACCACCACGACGATATGGTGCTAATAAATCAACAACTTTAATTCCTGTTTCGAAAATAGATAAATTTGTATCTAGTTGAACAAAAGTTGGTGCTAACCGGTGGATAGCCAAACTTTCTTTTGTTTTTATAGGTCCCATATTGTCTACAGGCTCCCCTAAAACATTGAAAATACGCCCTAAAGTCGCAGTACCAACTGGAACTTTTAAAGAAGCACCTGTGTCAATAACTTCCATTCCTCGGGTTAGTCCATCAGTCGCTTGCATTGAGATCACACGGACTTGATTGTCTCCAAGTAATTGTTGTACCTCACATGTAACCTTTACTGTTTGCCCTGAAGCTACAGTTCTACAAATAGTCAATGCGTTGTAAATATTTGGCAGTTTGCCTACAGGAAATTTAATATCAAGTACTGGTCCAATAATTTGGGTAATATGCCCTATATTTATATTTGCTGTAACAGTCATTTTTTCTTGAACTTAATAATATAATATAATGAAATAGAAGTAAGGTTAAGGTACTAAGGTCAAAAAATGATTGGTTAACAGATTTATATTTTATAAATTAGTAATAAAATCAATATACCTTGATATAAAGTAGTATATCATATTTTTACACTTCCTTTAATAAAACGGATTAAAATATTTTATTTTAAAACATTGTTGAATATGGTATACTATTGTAAATAGCGGGATGTAGCGCAGTTTGGTAGCGCGTCGCATTTGGGTTGCGAAGGTCCAAGGTTCGAATCCTTGTATCCCGATTAAATAGTTTAATATGTACTTAAAGAAAATAGTTTATTACACTGGTACAATATATAGTACACAGGCTAGGATAAAAACCTAAATGTTTAGGCTTTTATTCTCAGTCCGTAGAATCCAATTATAAGCTTCATTATAATTTAAAGGAGACAAATCAATAGCTTGTTTCCAATATTCTCGTGCTTTTGTAAAAAAGTTCTTGGATAATAATTGATCTCCTTGCTTTAATGCTTGCTCACCTTGATAATGATAAATAACAGCAATATTATTTAATGCCTGTGCCATTAATGGATTCCTTTCAAGCGCTTGGTAATAGTATTCCAATGCGCGGGCATGTTTACCATTAGCAGCGTGAATTAGACCAATATTATACAAGATATAGCTACGGTCATAAGGGTCTAACTCTAAACGCATTGCCTCATAATAATTTTGCAACGCTTCAGCATACTCCCCTTCTGCTTGTGCAGACATTCCATTTCTATAGTAACTAAAAGCTTTTTTTGAACGAGTAGCAATAGGAAAAGCTGTTAAAAGTAAATCAGCTATAACTGTAAAGGTTTTGTCAATGAAGTTGTCGTTTTTTTGTGAGCGTGGCATAAAAATCTAACAGAAACTTAAATGTGAGTTTCAGTAAAGGGTATATCTAGTATATTAGCTAGCTACAATAACAAATTGCGGATAGAGAGACTTGAACTCTCACAGGAAATCCTACTAGATCCTAAATCTAACGCGTCTACCAATTCCGCCATATCCGCATGTAAACTATTCGCTAGTATACCAAATTTGTACTCAAAGAAACAAATTTTATAAAAGGTGCATCGATCAGGGGTGCACCTTTTATAAAAATTAACGGAAACTTACTGCAGCCTGCCAAACAAAAGCCAAACCCAAAAATAATACTGGAATAATCGGTAAAACATCTACAATTGGGCTAAAAATTGCATATGCTTCCGGTAATTTTGCAATAAGCATAAAATTTTCTCCTTATAGTTAAATAATTTAAAATGCTCTGTACTTTTCTACAAGTTAATCATTAAACTTTATTATACCATACAAATAAATAGCTTTTAGTGCTAAAGTTGCTTTTGGGGCTGTTATAAATTGGCTCAGGCGGGATTTGAACCTGCGACCAAGAGCTTATGAGTCTCCTGCTCTACCCCTGAGCTACTGAGCCAACAAATATATTATATCATATTTTTTATTAGCACCTACTACGTTAACTTAACTAACTTTACTTTGGAAAAAGTTAAAGTTATTTTTTAAAAAGTCATAAAAATTTTTATGGGGTATACTATTTAATAAACTTTAATTTACTATTGAACACAATATTTTTGGTTAAAAATTTTTTTTATACATCTTAATTATACAAATTACATATGGGACTTCCATGGTTTCGTGTACACACTGTCGTTTTAAATGATCCAGGTCGTTTAATTGCAGTGCACCTTATGCACACATCACTAGTAGCAGGTTGGGCTGGTTCGATGGCACTTTATGAATTGTCTGTATTTGACCCGTCAGACCCAGTATTAAACCCTATGTGGCGGCAAGGCATGTTTGTTTTGCCCTTTATGACTCGGTTAGGAGTCGTTAATTCGTGGGGAGGGTGGTCAATTAATGGATATAGTATCACCAACCCTGGATTTTGGAGCTATGAAGGTGTTGCCGTTGCACATATTGTGTTGTCGGGGCTGCTTTTTTTAGCAGCACTTTGGCATTGGGTTTATTGGGATTTGGAGCTATTCCGTGATCCACGAACAGGTAACCCTGTGTTAGATTTACCAAAAATTTTTGGTATCCATTTATTTCTTGCAGGTTTATTATGTTTTGGTTTTGGGGCGTTTCATGTTACTGGCCTTTATGGCCCTGGTATATGGGTATCTGATCCTTATGGTATTACAGGGAGTGTCCAACCAGTAACTCCAGCATGGGGAGCAGAAGGTTTTGACCCTTTCAACCCTCGGGGCATTCCAGCTCATCATATTGCAGCTGGTATCGTAGGTATCATTGCAGGGCTTTTTCATTTAACAGTCCGCCCACCACAAAGACTCTACAAAGTATTACGTATGGGTAATGTTGAAACAGTCTTATCAAGTAGTATCGCTGCAGTTTTTTGGGCTGCCTTTGTTGTTTCTGGTACTATGTGGTATGGGTGTGCTGCGACCCCAATTGAGCTATATGGGCCTACACGCTACCAATGGGACCAAGGTTTTTTTGAACAAGAAATACAAAAACGCGTTCAACAGGACATAGCGAATAACTTATCGACATCCGAAGCCTGGGCAAAGATACCAGAAAAATTAGCTTTCTATGATTATATTGGTAATAATCCCGCTAAAGGAGGTTTATTCCGTGCCGGGCCAATGGTTAATGGTGATGGAATAGCTGCGGGGTGGCTTGGGCACCCAGTCTTTTTAGATAAAAATGGTAATGAGCTCTTTGTTCGGCGTATGCCAACATTTTTTGAAACTTTCCCAGTGTTATTAACAGATAAAGATGGTATTGTACGTGCAGATATCCCATTCCGTAGAGCGGAATCTAAATATGCAATCGAGCAGGTTGGAGTATCCGTAAAGTTTTATGGTGGCGAATTTGATGGAACAACATTTGCAGACCCATCGACTGTTAAAAAATATGCTCGACGCGCCCAACTTGGAGAGATTTTCGAGTTTGACCGCGTAACACTACAATCTGATGGTGTTTTCCGTAGTAGTCCACGCGGTTGGTTTGCTTTCGGGCATTTAAATTTTGCATTACTATTTTTCTTTGGACATATTTGGCATGGATCACGTACTATATTCCGTGATGTATTCGCAGGTATTGACCCAGACCTAGATGCACAAGTAGAGTTTGGTGCGTTTGAAAAGCTTGGTGATGCAACAACAAAAAAACAAACAATTTAACAAAATTATTTGTTTTTTAATATAATTTTTGCACTAAAAAAAATTATTGATTGTTTAGAGAGAGACACAAATGGAAGCGTTGGTTTATACTTTTTTACTTATAGGAACCCTTGGTATTATTTTCTTCGCAATTTTTCTCCGCGAACCTCCACGTATTTTAAAATAATTATTGATAACAGCAAACATTTGCTGTTATCAAAACATTTAATTTTCAGGGTCTTCAAAAGGGTCCTTTAGAGCTTTTGAGGGTTGGCCAAAAGATGTATACAAGGAATACCCTGTTATACCAACTAACAAAGTTCCTAAAAAAATTCCAAATAGCGTAGCTGTTTCCATAATTCACTTTAATTAAATTTAAACAATAAGAAGTTTAGTTTACAAAGAATTATAGCACATCTTTTGGTACGCTATATTTAAATATGTTTAAAGTATGGTAGCAACAAAAGCAAGGCAAACTATTTTAGGCAACTTATTAAAACCATTAAATTCTGAATACGGGAAAGTTGCTCCAGGGTGGAGTACAACTATACCAATGGCTTTAGCCGGAGGTCTATTTTTAGTTTTTAATTTGATACTTTTAGAAATTTATAATTCATCGGTTCTATTAGAAGGTTTAACAGTAAATTGGCAATAGTTAATTTATATGCTCTTGTCTATAACAAACAACAATAAAGTATTGACAAGAACATACAAATTAACCACCAGTTATTGGTAATTAATTAGACCTCAATAAACTTTACTATTGAGCTTTTATAAATTTAGAAAAATTTATTATAGTATTTAACAAATTACAAAAACAAAAAATTCCTTATTTATGAGTAAAGTTTATGATTGGTTTGAAGAACGCTTAGAGATTCAAGCAATTGCAGATGATGTTTCAAGCAAATATGTTCCACCACATGTAAATATTTTTTACTGTTTTGGTGGTATTACTTTTGTCTGTTTTTTAGTGCAAGTGGCAACTGGTTTTGCCATGACTTTTTATTACCGGCCAACAGTCACGGAAGCTTTCGATTCTGTGAGCTATCTAATGACTGATGTTAACTTTGGTTGGCTAATTCGATCAATTCACCGTTGGTCAGCAAGTATGATGGTCCTTATGATGTTATTACATGTTTCGCGGGTTTATTTAACGGGGGGATTTAAAAAACCCCGTGAATTAACTTGGGTAACAGGTGTTATTATGGCTGTGTGTACAGTCTCTTTTGGTGTAACAGGGTATTCTTTACCATGGGATCAAGTTGGCTATTGGGCCTGCAAAATTGTAACTGGCGTACCCGAAGCTATTCCCGTTATTGGGCCACTTTTAGTTGAGCTTTTACGTGGCGGAGTTGGGGTTGGCCAATCCACTTTAACCCGTTTTTATAGTGCACATACCTTCGTTTTACCGTTACTAACTGCAGCATTTATGTTGGCTCACTTCTTAATGATTCGAAAACAAGGTATTTCTGGTCCTTTATAACATTTAATTTTTACTTACTATGAGTGTAACAAAAAAACCTGACCTAACCAACCCAATTTTGCGGGCAAAACTTGCCAAGGGAATGGGCCATAATTATTATGGTGAACCTGCTTGGCCAAATGACCTACTTTATATGTTTCCTATTGTTATTTTTGGGACCTTTGCGTGTTTAATTGGTTTATCAGCTTTGGACCCATGTATTATCGGCGAACCAGCAAACCCTTTTGCTACACCATTAGAAATTTTACCAGAATGGTATTTTTACCCTACATTTAATCTATTGCGAACTATTCCAAATAAATTATTAGGGGTTCTATCAATGGCAGCAGTTCCAGCTGGGTTAATTACAATTCCTTTTATTGAAAATGTTAATAAATTCCAGAACCCTTTCCGTCGCCCTATTGCAATGGTAGTGTTCTTATTTGGGACTATATTTGCTTTATGGATGGGTATTGGCGCAGCTATGCCAATTGATAAAGCGATTACCCTTGGCCTATTTTAGTTATGGCACTTGTATAAAATAGGATATCCTATTTTATACAAACAAAACATATACTATTACTTAAAAAATAAAATTATTTATAGAAAGCTGGGGTAGAAGGATTCGAACCTCCGAATAACAGGACCAAAACCGGTTGCCTTACCACTTGGCCATACCCCATGACTTAAAGTAACCCATAAAACCAGTTTATAGGGGTTTGCATACAACAGGATTTGAACCTGTGGTGCCCTTACGGGTGGAGGCTTATGAGGCCTCTGCCATCGACCACTCGGCCATGTATGCATGCATAACTCTTGGGTTGGGTGGGATTTGAACCCACGACCAGTCGGTTAAAAGCCGAGTGCTCTACCACTGAGCTACCAACCCACTGACCTCTTAATTTATAAGGCAGCCTTTTTATAGTAAAGTTATTTATTATAAAAGGGCCGCTTTTTTGAACAAATTTGCAACTGTAGTTGTTGGTTGTGCACCTTGTTTAAGATAAAAAGAAGCTTGGACTCGATTAATTTGAGATTGTTTTTTTAAAGGATCATACCAACCAAGTTCTGCTAATGCTGATCCATTACGCCGCTTTTTGCTTGCAATGGCAACAATACGATAAAAAGGTATTTTCTTGCGGCCTAATTTTTTAAGACGGATTTTGACCATAAAATATTAATATGTTGAGTTTTTGAAATTATTTTGTTTTTTAAAGATAGCGGGGAATGGATTTGAACCATTGACCCTCGGGTTATGAGCCCGATGAGCTACCAGACTGCTCTACCCCGCGACCATGTTTCTAGTATACCATAAAAACTAGCTATAGTTACCAACTGGCGGTTCGCACACCTGGTAAAACACCTACATACCCTAGTTCCCGGATTTGGTGGCGTGATAGCCCGAAAAATCTAAAATACCCTTTTGGGCGCCCTGTTATAAAACATCGATTATGTAGACGGGTTTTACTTGAATTTCTCGGTAATTTTTGGATTCTTGAGTGAATTTTTAGCTTTTCACTTAAAGTTCCTGCTTTTTTGAATTCAGTTAACAATTTCGTACGTTTTGTTTGGTAGTATTGTACACAAATTTGTCGTTGTTTATCTCTTGCAATATTGCTTTTACGTGCCATTGAGCTGTCTCCTTAGAGTTAATATATAAGTAGTAAGAATTTATACAAATTTTATTGTACATATTATATCATATCCTATAAATAATTATTATGTCAATTTAGCAATAAATTGACATAATAATTAACAAAGGGCTTTTAAATTAAGATAGATTGTATTTTAAATTAGAACCTTTCAATTGTTGGGTTTACAAAATTTTTGGAGCAGGTTTTTAAAAATAGATCAATGACCCTTAATTGGTACTTATAGGGATTGGTAATAAGCCATATAGGCCTTATTATCCGAAGAGTTTTAACAGGTAACCAGTGTAATTCACCTGCACACAATTCCTGAACAACTGATGAAAATGGTAAGAGAGCGGCTTTATCGCTATTCAACAAACATTGTTTTACTGTTTCGATAGAGTTTACTTCCATATCTACGACTAAATCTGCACAATTTATCCCAGATAAATTTAACTCATTAGCAATATGTTGTTGGGTTGAAGATTGTTTTTCAAGACATATTAAATGAAGATCATATAATGTTTGTTTTTCAAGTATAGCAGTCTTTGCATATTTGTTTTTAGGTGAAACAACTAGAATAACCTCTTCTTTACCGAAAAGGTTAGCTTGCAACTTTTTTTTTGTACTTGGTGGAATAATACCACCTACAATTGCGATATCGATACCACCATTAATTAAATTCCAACAAATATGTGACGTGGCATCAATATGTATATTTATGTGGGTTGTAGGGTATTGTTTTTGAAAAAATTCTAATAATGAAGGTAAAATTTTTAAACCCATAGTTTGACTCCCACCCAGGGTAAAAGTACTGTGTGGGTACATTTGCAAATCCTCAAGAGCTTTATACGCTTCATCACATAAAGATAAAATCTGATTAGCATAATATAATAAAACGTACCCTGCTTCTGTGAACCGGGCACCTGTCCGGTTGCGTTCAATTAATTTTGTATTTAGTAATTGCTCCAATTCTCTAATTTGTGCACTAATAGCTGGTTGTGATACATATAGGTTTTGTGCAGCTTCTGTAAAATTACCATATTCAGCAATAGCCTGTAAAATTTTTAAATTGCGGATAGTAAAAGGGTAATTTAACATTCTCAATATAAATATTATTTCAATAAATAAAAAAATTGTTTCAGTGCAAAAGCTTACCTTTGAAGGGACTCGAACCCTTAAAACGTATATTTTGAATATACTGCGTTTACCAATTTCGCCACAAAGGTATGATCCCTTAATACAATAAAAATATTATATTAAGAGTTTAAATCAAATCTATTTTTTGTTTGCGAAATAAATAGTTAGGCCATCGCTTGAAGCTTCCACAAGGGTTTTCAGTAGGTATTGGACAGATAAAATAGAATCATCATTCGCAGGAATGGGGAAATCAATACCCGATGGGTTTCCATTTGTATCAATTAAAGCAATGACAGGGATATTGAGTCTATTACACTCTGCCAAAGCATTTTTCTCTTTGACAGGGTCAATAATAATAGCACAACTTGGCTTATCATTTAAGCCACGTAAACCATCAAAATTTTTGCGCAATTTTGCTAGTTTTCGGTTTTGAGTAATTTTTTCTTTTTTCGTAAAATTTGTATCACTTTGGTTTGTTTCTAAATTAATCAGCGTCAACAGCCGGTTTTTTATTGTTATTTGGTTAGTTAATAAGCCACCTAACCAACGATTAACCACCCAATGTGCTTCACATTTAGTAGCTTGTTCTATAATACTTTCAGTCAAATGGTTTTTTGTTCCAACAATTAATAAGTGGTGGCCATTCCGGGATTGGTTAAAAACAAATTGGCACGCTTTCCTTAAAAGAAGCATAGTTTGTACAACATCAATAATATGAAAATTATGCTTCTTTTGGTAAATATATGATTTCATATTAGGGTTCCAGGCATTTGACCGGTGCCCTAAATGGACACCTGCATTGACTAATTCGAAAAGTAGTTGTTTGTCTTTTTTAGATTGATTCATAAAGTTAATTATTAAAAGGTAATAAAGTAAAAGTATGTTTAAAACTTTGATAATGGTATTTAATTCTGGAGGATACAGTTGGCTAGTTTTGGCCCATAAAAGGCAGTAATGCTAGAATACGTGCTCGCTTTACAGCCCGCGTTAACGCACGTTGTTGTTTTGCAGTAAGCTTTGTAATACGGCGTGGTTGAATTTTTCCTTGTTCAGTAATAAACTTTTTAAGAAATTGTACATTTTTATAATCGAAATAAAATGGGCTACTAAATTTTGAAGAGGTTTCTGTCATAATAGAATTAGAAAGTGTTACTTAAAAGCACCCTTATATACCAGATGAGTGCATAGAGTAATTAGTAAAAATATAGCTGATATTTTTTAGAGAGGGTATAATCTAAAAACATATCTGTGTTAAAATGCTAAAATATCGGGGAAGAATCGTTGGCTTTCAATTAGTAACCCTGCCAATGCCCCTAACCAAAGAAATGCAAGAACAGGTGCTGTTGATAAATATATTGAAAAATTTTTCATAGTAGACTCTCTATTTCAGAATACTTAAATTAATAAAATCCCTAGTTCCTTAAGCTGTTTTTTCTACCAGAAGGAGAAAATAAAGCATAGTAATAAGGGGAAAAATTAAACCAACAATCGGAACAAGAAGAGATGGAATTGAGGTAATCATAGTAAGCTAAGAATGGTGGTACATTAACACAGTATACTATATATTCTTTTTAATGAGATAAATATATGGTATACTAGAATTAAATAATAAAATCCTCAGTAGCTCAGCGGTAGAGCACTCGGCTGTTAACCGAATTGTCATAGGTTCAAATCCTATTTGGGGAGTTTTTCATCGAAAAGCCAAACTAGCTTCTAAGCGTATTAAAAACTGAATTAAAAACTTCTTTTACTTTTGTACCAGAATCAATCGACTCTAATGGGTCTTTACGTAACCTATGCCGCAAACATAATGTTATGACCGCATTTAAATGTTTTAATGTAACTTTAGTTACTCCATCAAAAGCCGCTAAGGCACACGCGGCACGGTTTGTAACAATGTCTCCACGCAAGCCATCTACATCTAATTCTGAACATACTTTTGAAATATTTAACCGATGCTCTTCAGAGAGAACTACTTTTTTCAGTTGTTTCTGCGCATTTACAATCCGAACCCCTAACTCAGCTTGGGGTATTTTGTACAAATTGCGGAATTCTACTGGGTCAGAGTCAAATTGTGACCTTTCCTCAACAATTTTGACACGTAAGTGTGGCTCTTTAACAGTTCCTATTTGTGCATGCATTCCAAATCGATCAAGTAATTGGGGGCGTAATTCGCCTTCTTCAGGGTTACCCGAGCCAATCAAGATAAAACGAGCTGGGTGACAAATAGAGATTCCTTCACGTTCAACTGTGTTCCAACCGGATGCTGCAGAATCTAACAAAACATCTACAAGGTGGTCATCTAATAAATTTACTTCATCTACGTAAAGAATTCCGCGGTTTGCCTTTGCTAGTAAACCGGGTTCAAAAGCTTTAATACCTTCAGTTAAAGCTTTTTCAATATCAATTGTCCCACAAACACGATCTTCAGTTGCCCCTAAGGGTAAATCAACCATAGGAACCTTTGCCTTTACTACGGGTAATACTTCCCCGGCAAGAACCCGCACCCGAACACCGTCACTCATTAATTCCGGATTAGTTGGGTCAGAATTAAAGGGATCATTTTGAACTACATCTAGCTCAGGAAGCAAATCTATCAACGCCCGTACGGTTGTTGATTTCCCAGTTCCTCTATCACCCATGATCATTACACCCCCGATTTTGGGGTCGATGACGTTTAAAAGTAATGCCAATTTCATTTCTTCCTGGCCCACAATTGCAGTAAAAGGAAAAACGGGGCGTTGAACAATTGTTTCATTTATTGTCATAATTTGGGTTTAAATATGAACATTTAAAATTCATTTTTAATAATATTAATAAGAAACAAATTTTAACAATCTTTTTGAATAATTTAAAACCTATTATACTATAAATTGTATCATAGCGCAAAAAGCTTTTTATTTTAAATGTTTAAAGATTATGGTATACTAAATTTAGGTTATATATGAAAAACTTATTAATAATAAATAAACCCCAAAAAGGGGGGTATGGCGGAATCGGTAGACGCTACGGACTTAAAATCCGTTGACTATTATTGTCGTAAGGGTTCAAGTCCCTTTACCCCCAAAATTTTTAAACCTTTTAATAGACCCGTTGTTTTTAATGGAGATAAATGCGTAAAAAAATGAAAGTGTAAAACACTATTTTTTGATAAAATTATTACAATTATCTAATAAATCCCGTTAAGACTTTTCGTAAAAAATTACTATATTAGAAAAATTTTATATTATGTCTATTTCACAGTATATATATGGTCCTATAACGACAGAGAAGGCAATCAATGGGGTTGAACAATTTGGCCGTTATTCTTTAAAAGTGAGTAAAAAAGCTACAAAACCTATTATTAAACAATTAGTTGAATCTATTTGGAAAGTAAAAGTTACTCATATATCAACATCAGTAATCCCAAAAAAGAGGGGTGCACCTGGTACGAGAGCTATTAGGCGTCAACATTTGAAACGAGCGGTTATTACACTTGGAGCGGGAGAAACTATTAATCTTTTTAATAGCATGTTGTAAATAAAGTAACAGTTACACAAAGCTCAGTTATTAAATTTTAAAAAATATGGCAATTCGAATTTATAAATCCCTAACACCAGGAACCCGTTTTTGTGCAGTTAACAAATTACTGGCATTAAAAAACCCTGTACAGGCAAAAAAGGGTTCAATTATTAAAGGTTATCAACGTTCAAAAGGCCGAAACAACCAAGGTCGGATTACTGTTAGACATAGGGGAGGGGGCCATAAACGACGTTATCGTTTTATTTTATGGAGACGAAGTAACCAAATAACTCCTGCTCAAGTACTTGGGTTAGAGTACGATCCGAATAGAAATGCCTTCTTAGCAAAAATACAAACAAATGAAGGCACAGTCCACTATATTGTTGCACCGCAAGGTTTAGTAGTAGGGCAAACAATTTCTGCCGATACAGATACAACACTCCGTTGTGGTAACGCATTACCCTTAAAAAACATCCCTCTTGGATCCGAAATACATAATATTGAGCTAGCACCAACACAAGGTGCAAAGTTAGTTCGAGCTGCGGGAGCTTATGCACAATTAATCGCGAAAGAAGGTAAATATGCTAGTATCCGTTTACCTTCGGGTGAAATCCGATTAGTTTTGCAAAATTGTTGGGCAACGCTTGGGCGCGTAGGAAACCAGGAATTTTCAAGTATTCGTGATGGTAAAGCAGGGCGTAAACGTTGGCGTGGGCGCCGACCAACTGTGCGCGGAAGTGCAATGAACCCCTGTGACCACCCGCATGGAGGTGGAGAAGGCCGTGCACCGGTTGGACGGCCACAACCCGTTGATCCTTGGGGAAACCCTGCCCTTGGTAAACGGACACGTTCAAAATACCGTTATAGCAATAAATTTATTGTGCGTCGCGCAAATTAAACCGACTCAATTTGTCTAAATTATATAAAAATTACCATTATCTTTTATCTTTAATATCTTATGCCAAGATCTATTAAGAAAGGCCCTTTTATTGCTAGCCATTTACTTAAAATATTAGCAAAAAAAGACCCATTAAATAAGAACCAAATAATTAAGACTTGGTCAAGAAGCACAACTATTATCCCGAGCATGATTGGTTATACCTTTGCGGTACATAATGGCCGCACACATATTCCTGTCTTTATTAGTGAAAATATGGTAGGGCACAAGCTTGGTGAATTTTCTGTTACACGGACATTTCGTGGGCATATTAAACAAGACAAAAAACTTCGGCGTTAGCCTTTAATTTGGAAAAATAGTTTAAAAGCATTTTTATTTCGTTATGATTTCAAAAAATACAGTAAACCTTGTACTTTCACGTGGATACTCTATCCGGATGTCCGCACTAAAAGTACGTCGTGTTATTAATGCAATCCGTGGCCTTTCTTACGAAGAGGCTATTATGGTTTTACGTTTTTTACCGTATCGTGCATGTGAACCAGTTTTACACATATTGTCTTCAGTAGCTGCGAATGCAGTTGAACAAAGACAATGGAAAAAGTCAAACCTGGTTATCCAGTTAGCGCATGTCGATGAGGGGCCCACATTAAAACGTTTCCGTCCACGAGCTCAAGGGCGTGGTGCTCCTATTAAGAAACCATCATGTCACATTACAATTGGCTTGATCTCAAAAGACTAAATTATTAATAAGAACATTATATTATGGGTCAGAAAATTCATCCTTTAGGTTTTAGATTAGGCGTAACACAAGAACACGTTGCTTATTGGTTCGGTTCAAAAGCTAATTATGCTAACCTTGCTTACCAAGATATTTTAATTCGAAATTATTTGCAAAAAACGTTTTCTAACTTAGGCATTATTTCTATCCAAATTCACCGCCAGAAAAGGCGGCTTGTGTTACAAATATCAGTAACACACCTCGAGACGCTCCTTAAACAGCCAAAAGATACTTTAAAAATTGCTCGAAAGCATTTAAAAACTTTATTAGCTCAATCACACACACATTTAAATATGGAATTAGGCACAGACAATAATCAAATAGGTCAAGCCATAAAATTCCAGATCCAAACTATAACAAACCCAGATATTTACGCCCAAGTACTTGCAAGTTCTATTGTAACTCAATTAGAAACACGGGTGCCTTTTCGGAGAGCTGTACGTGAGGTTATCCGTAAAGCCCAATTTGCTGGTGTCCGTGGAATAAAGATCCAAGTATCTGGTCGTTTAAATGGTGCTGAAATTGCACGGAGCGAGTGGGTGCGAAAGGGCCGGGTACCTTTACATACACTACGTGCAAAAATTGATTACGCGCTATGCACTGCAAAAACAATTTATGGGATTTTAGGGGTCAAAGTTTGGGTTTACCAAAATTAAATTTTTCAACTTTTTATAACAATGCTACAACCAAAACGCACTAAATTCCGTAAACACCACCGTGGCCATTTAAGAGGGTCAGCAACTTCTGGTAACTCTTGTGTATTTGGAACTTTTGCCCTACAAAGTATAGGCCGAGGTTGGCTTACAGCTCGCCAAATTGAAGCTGGCCGCCGCACAGTAACCAGATATGCCCGCCGTGGTGGAAAATTATGGATCCGCCCTTTTCCTGACAAACCAGTAACCTTGCGTGCAGCTGAATCTCGCATGGGTTCTGGAAAGGGTACACCAGAATATTGGGTTGCTGTCATAAAACCTGGGCATATTTTATATGAAATGGCTGGAGTATCCGAAGCAACTGCAAGAAAAGCTATGAAATTAGCCTCATATAAATTACCAGTTAAAACTTGTTTTATTGTTAAGTAGGCACAATCATTAAGATAATACTGTAAAAATTCAAAATAAAAAAGTCATGATTCAAGCCCAATCATACCTAAATGTCGCAGATAATAGTGGAGCCCGAAAAATCATGTGTATTCGTGTACTTCTTGGGAGCCGACGAAAATATGCTAAAATCGGGGATACAATTATCGGTGTTGTGAAGGAAGCCACTCCAAATATGCCAATTAAACGTTCTGATGTAGTGCGCGCTGTTATTGTTCGTACGCGCAAAGCGGTACGCCGTGATAGCGGGATGCTGCTCAGATTTGACGATAATGCCGCTGTTATTATTAACCAAGATGGGAACCCATGCGGGACCCGGGTCTTTGGACCTGTGGCACGTGAATTACGGGAACAAAATTTTACAAAAATTGTATCCCTTGCTCCAGAAGTTTTATAAACGCATAAAATGAACTCACCAAAATATAAGTCTTTATATACAAAGACAATCTATCCAAATGTCCAAAAATTATTAGAAATTAAAAATATACACCAGACGCCGAAAGTTAAGAAAATTGTTATTAACCGTGGATTAGGTGATTCAGCTCAAATTTCTTCCTTATTTGCCTCTTCACAACAAGAACTATCTGTCATTACGGGCCAGTGGCCAGTCCCAACACTTGCTAAAAAATCGATTGCGGGTTTTAAAATTCGCGAAGGCATGGCACTTGGTTGTATGGTAACATTACGAGGTGAGCGTATGTATGCTTTCTTAGATCGACTAGTGCATTTAGCATTACCCCGAATCCGTGATTTTAGAGGTATCAAATGCTCAGGATTTGATAGTAAGGGCAATTATACATTAGGGCTTACAGATCAATTGTTATTTCCAGAGATTGATTTCGATAAAATGGCACAACTGAGTGGCATGAATATTTCTATTATTACTACAGCCAAAAATAACCGAGAAGCCAAAGTTTTATTAGAAACCATTGGTCTTCCTTTTGTTATATCTTTTTAATTATTACCAAGATTACTTTATTATGCACATTATTGCCGATATGCTGACCCGCATTCGTAATGCACAATTGCGTAAAGCGCAGTATGTTTTAATTCCAAAAACAAAATTAGCACGACAAGTAGCCTTAGTACTATCTAATGAAGGTTTTTTAGATGGTGTTGAAGAACTGTCAGAACAAGTCCGTATTACATCAAAACGCTTTTTACGCCTTTGTCTTCCAAACCAAAGACAAAACACAAAATCCAAAGCCCACATTATGAAGGTTATTAGTAAACCTGGTTGTAGGGTCTATGTTACTGCGAAAAATATACCAACATTACGCCAAGATTTGAGTTTGTGTATTATGTCAACATCGAAAGGTATTATGACTAGCAAAGAAGCACAAACGCTAAAAATTGGTGGCGAAGTGTTATGCACTATTTGGTAAGTAAAGTGTATAAATTAGTTTAAACCCAAAACAATTTTGGAGATCCTTTTATGAAAGTACGCTCATCAGTTAAAAAAATTTGTGAACATTGCAAATGTATTCGCCGTCGTGGGAAAGTACTAATCATTTGCAAAGTAAAAAAGCACAAACAACGACAAGGTTAATTTATACGTATGCAAAAAATAAAAAGAAAACATATTATAGCTGCAAAGCGCAAGAAAAAAATTACAAGCGGGGTAATTTATATTAATGCCACTTTTAACAATACATTAGTTAGTGTTACTGATTGGTCAGGGGATGTCCACTCATGGTCTTCAGCAGGAACATGTGGGTTTAGAGGGGCAAAAAAGAGTACACCTTTTGCTGCACAAACAGCAGTAAAAACAGCTTTGCAGCCATGTATTGACCGTGGCTTGGAAAGTGTTGAGGTTATTTTATGTGGTCCAGGAGCAGGGCGTGAAATGGCTCTGCGGGCAGTTCACACAACTGGAGTGCGTTTGATTTTAATTCGTGATGTTACCCCAGTTCCTCACAATGGATGTCGCCCACCAAAAAAACGACGTATTTAATCGTCTCAAAAATTAAAAATAAAGGTCTACTTTTATTTCTACCGTTTCCGTACCAACTATTTATAATAATAAATTATCCATGTCACTTTATAGCACTGAAAACTTTACTTCTTTTGAGAATGAGTTCCATTTTGCTTTTTTAAAGGAAACTAAGCCTGAAAAAAATAGCTCACAAACATATGGGTGTTTTCGTTTAGGGCCATTTAAGGGAACAAAATCATTAACGTTTGCTAACCTATTGCGTCGAACCTTATTGTCCGAAATCCCGGGCACTGGGATTATTCAGGCCACATTTCAACAGCCAACCCATGAGTTTTCAACTTTGCCTGGGGTACAAGAATCAGTTGTTGATGTTATTTTAAACTTGAAACTGTTGGTCTTAGAAGGGTATTGTGGCGCATATACACAAGGTACTGTTTCAAAAAAAGGTCCTGGGGTCCTTACAGCAGGTGATTTTAATTGGCCTTATCCTATTGCTGCAAGCGACCCAAACCAAGTTATTGCCCATATCAACGCGGGTTTTAATTTTAAAATGGACTTCATTTTAAAAACAGGTAAAGGTTCAACCTTACCGGCCCTTAAAAAATCATTAGAGCCTTCTCAATCAATACTTATTCAAAATGACTTTAACCCAATACAAAAAGTAAATTACACTATTTGTGAAGAACGGTTAACAGAATGGATCGAATTAGAGGTTTGGACAAATGGTAGTATTCAACCTTACCTTGCTCTTCAGACAGCAATCTATACACTTTTACAAGAATTTAGCTTCTTATACCCTAAAACCCTTGAATTAAATAATACTCCTTTTCAAGGTGTTAAAGACATTAGTTCAGTAACAGAAGCCAATAAGAGTGTAGTAGAAAATGACTTTCTCCCGATTGAACTGTATAAAAGGTCAAAGTGCAAGTAAACTCTTATGTTTAACAGAACTATATAAGAGATTTACACAAACCTAAGGCCAGTATTCTCCACAGATTAAATTAAAAAATAATGATAGACAGAAATATTCAACAGTTGCCAGTATACCGAGGAATAGGCCGGCGAAAAACTGCAGTTGCTTGTGTTACTATTACAAAAACAAAAGAAGGACCCAAATTTCTTATTAATGAACAACCTGCTTCAATTTATTTGAACGCAAACCCTACACTTTTAGCCAAAATCTGTGCCCCCTTCGATTTAATCAAAATTGAAAACACTTTTTGTATTTTGGTAACAGTTCATGGAGGTGGTTTAACAGGCCAAGCAGAAGCAATCCAATTAGGTCTATCGCGTGCAATCGCCCAATTAAATGAAAACTTTCGTTTAATTCTTCGGGGTAAGAGTGCCCTAACCCGTGACTCTCGCCGTGTTGAGCGCAAAAAATATGGGTTAAAGAAAGCACGAAAAGCACAACAATATTCTAAACGTTAAATTTAAACCATTTTCATTATGACATATGCCATTATAGAGACAGGAGGGCATCAATTACGAGTTGAGACAGGTCGATTTTATGACATTGATTATATACCTACGGTTAAGCCCCAAGCACAAATATTTTTTCAACGCATACTAATGCTTTCTTACCAGGAAGAGGTAATCTTTGGTAAACCTTGGGTTCAAGATAGTTATGTACGAGCGCAAGTTTTATACCATTTTCAAAAGAAAAAAATCCATGTTTATAAAATGCGCCCAAAGAAAAAAACACGCAAAATGCAGGGACACCGTCAAGTGCAAACCCGTATCTATATTGAATCTATTGGTTTAGCCTCGAATTAAATTTAATACACTGTACATTGCACTATGCCAAAGACTCCTACTGTAGAATATAAACCACACACACAAATAGTTTTATTGAAAGAAATCCAAAAATTTACTGCAAGAGTGAAGAATTTGACACTGCATTTACAAAAAAACCCAAAGGATTACTCTGCGGAGCGGGGCCTCTACCAAATTTTAGAAAAGCGTAAACGCCTTTTAAAGTACATCAATAGCCCCAACATTGGATTTACAAAATAGAGTGAAAAATTTTTTCTATGCCAACATCTCAACAATTGATTAGAAGTTCTAGATACTCTAGTATAAAAAAAACAAAATCACCAGCATTAGCGAATTGCCCACAACGCCGGGGTGTTTGCACACGTGTTTATACAACAACACCAAAAAAACCAAATTCCGCTTTACGTAAAGTTGCTCGAGTCCGTTTAACTTCAGGTTATGAAGTCACTGCTTATATACCTGGGATTGGGCACAATATCCAAGAGCACTCCGTTGTCTTAATTAGAGGTGGTCGTGTTAAAGATTTGCCTGGTGTTCGATACCACATTGTTCGTGGAGTATTAGATACTTCAGGTGTTAAAAATCGTACACAACGCCGTTCAAAATATGGCACTAAAAAACCTTAACTTAAGTTGTAATATTTTTATCTTTTAACACTATGCCTCGACGTAAAAAAAATTATACAAAAATAGTAAAACCAGATAGTGTTTACCAAAGTACCGTTGTTTCCATATTGATCTCACGTGTATTGCTAAATGGCAAACATTCGTTAGCTCAACGTCTTGTGTATTCAACTTTACAACTTGTAGAAAATAAAACAAAAGCTGACCCTTTACAAGTTTTAGACAAAGCTTTGCGCCATGTAACCCCTATGGTCGAAGTTAAAGCACGCCGTATCGGAGGCTCAATCTATCAAATCCCACAAGAGATCAAGCGCTCAAGGGGGACTACTTTGGGGGTAAAATGGCTTTTACAGGGTGCAAAAAACCGCAATGCGTTTACTTTTTCTGAAAAATTATCACAAGAAATCATTGATGCTTCCGAATTAACTGGTTATGCTATCAAGAAAAAAGATGAAGTTCACCGCACAGCGGAAGCAAACAAAGCATTTGCTCACTTTAAATCTTAAGTACTACCTACACTTTATATTTTAGATCTCCACTATAATTATTTTGTTATATATTACATATTTATATATATATATATAAATCCAACAATTTTTTTAATTATTTATTAAACTTATGGCACGCGAAAAATTTGAACGTACAAAACCGCATATTAATATCGGAACAATCGGCCATGTTGACCATGGAAAAACAACGCTGACAGCAGCAATTACAATGGCGTTAGCGGCACAAGGCGGGTGCACGGGGAAACGTTATGACGAAATTGACGGAGCTCCAGAAGAAAAAGCACGTGGTATTACTATTAATACAGCACATGTAGAGTATGAAACAGGGTCTCGCCACTATGCCCACGTAGATTGTCCTGGGCACGCCGATTATGTAAAAAATATGATTACAGGTGCTGCGCAAATGGATGGAGCTATTTTAGTTGTATCTGGTGCGGATGGGCCTATGCCACAAACAAAAGAACATATTTTATTAGCAAAACAAGTTGGTGTCCCAAATATTGTGGTATTTTTAAACAAAGAGGACCAGGTGGATGATGATGAATTATTAGAACTAGTAGAATTAGAAGTTCGTGAAACACTAAATGAATACGATTTTCCTGGAGATGATATTCCAATTACATCAGGTTCCGCTTTATTAGCTTTACAAGCTATAACAGAGAACCCTTCGGTTAAACAGGGTGAAAATAAATGGGTTGATAAAATTTATAGTTTAATGGATACAGTAGATACCTATGTTCCAACACCTGTTCGTGAAACAGATAAGCCCTTTTTAATGGCAATTGAAGATGTGTTTTCTATCACTGGCCGTGGAACAGTTGCAACTGGCCGTATTGACCGGGGATCTGTTAAAGTTGGTGATGCTGTTGAACTTGTTGGTTTAACAGAAACACGTAACTTAACGGTAACTGGGCTAGAAATGTTCCAAAAAACTTTAGATGAAGCTTTTGCTGGGGATAATGTGGGGGTTCTTCTACGAGGTATTCAAAAGGAAGAAATTGAGCGTGGTATGGTTTTATCAGCACCTAAGACAATTACTCCACATACCGAATTTGAATCACAAGTTTATATTTTAACAAAAGAAGAAGGTGGACGCCATACACCTTTCTTTACAGGGTACCGCCCACAGTTTTATGTGCGAACAACTGATGTGACAGGCAAAATTGCATCATTTACAACAGATGATGGAACAGCAACAGAAATGGTTATGCCCGGCGACCGAATCAAGATGAATGTTGAACTTATTCAACCAATTGCGGTTGAAAATGGTATGCGTTTCGCAATTCGAGAAGGTGGGCGTACAGTAGGAGCCGGTGTCGTTTCTAAAATTGTAAAATAATCTATTTATACTGTTAAGGGGTAATTTTACCTCTTAAAACATCCTATCAAGGTTCTACTATGCAATTGAATACACTAACTTTATCACCTATTGATAAAACATTAAAAGATCGATTAAAAACCAAAGTTGGGGATACTATTAAAATTGATATACGAATCCGTGAAGGTGCCCGAGAACGTATTCAACCTTTTGTTGGAATAGTAACTTCCATTAATAATTCGGGATACAGTACAACGTTTACTGTCCGGAAAACTTTTCAAGGTATTGGTGTTGAACGGGTTATTCTTCCTTTTTCAAAAAAAATTGCAGCCCTAACAATCCTTCAATCTGCTCGTATTAGAAGAGCAAAACTATACTACTTACGTCAGCGCCAGGGTAAAGCAGCACGCCTAAAGCAAATGTTTTAATTAAATGCATTACTTATTTATTGACCTATAATCTAAAAATTTTACCTTTATATTTAAAAACTAGTTCAAATAAACTGGTTTTTAAATATGTAAATAAAATACCTTAGTAAACTACAAAAATTTATTTTTAAATATACTACAAAAAAGTAGTATATTTATTTTTGACATAGCAATAAAAAAACTTTTTTATCAAATATAGCTAATTGTGATAACATCTTTCTATTTAAACGGATATTCTTAAAATGCAAAGAATGCATGAATGTACTATAAGTTCCAAAATTCGGGCGAAGGCTTGCATTAATACGCGTAATCCATAATTGTCGATACATACGCTTTTTTAATGCACGATGAGTATACCCATACTTTAAAGAATGCATAACTTGTTGGTTTGCAGCACGGAATAGAACTGATTTAGAACCTCGGCTACTTTTTGCTAAAGCCAAGATATTCTTATGTCGTTTTCGTTTTACTGCACCACGTTTAACTCTACTCATAAGTTTTTTTCATTTGATTAAATATATTATTATACCCGAAATTATAACAAACCTAAGAAAAAAAGTCAATAATTTAAAGAGAAATATATATATATAGACTAAATATTAAAAATATGGTATTATAGATGTAATATATCAAACTGCCTACTTAGCTCAGTTGGTAGAGCAGCGGTCTTGTAAACCGCAGGTCGTCGGTTCAAGTCCGACAGTAGGCCCAATTATACTCTACTTGTTCAACCCATATTGAAAATTATCACCTTTTTCACCTCTACCAACTTGTGCATTGCTTATAAATTTGTTATTTATTTAAGGCAGTAAACCCTGGTTATTTACTTTGAAAAAACTATTTTTTATTAAAAATACCCCGTTATGCTAACTTTTCCTTCTACTTTACTAAATAAATTTATAACAGGAGTTGCTACAACTTTTTCGAAGCACTTAGCCTTCGCCGTAGTAAATCCTTTAACATATTTTTTCAGCCATATCTTTTTGACAAGTCCCATTTCAATTGTTGGGCTATTGGCAGTTTATTACAGTTTCGTTGTCGGATATACTCAAGTAATTTTTTGTTACATTGGTATTGCTTGTGGACAGCTGCTTTTAAACCTAAGTGTATATATGGGTTGGGCAACTTTTTTGGAGTTATGGTTACAAGCTTTACCAATACTTTTTCTAAGTAGTATTTTTATTTGTGGTTATATTTTAAAGCGACCACTTGAAAGAACACAACTTAAACTGCGTTTTAATGGAGTTGAAAACATACTAATATTTGGTTTTTTGACTCTTGCAAACCCTATGGTCTTTTTTGAAAGTTCCCGTTTATTATTTATTTTAGGTAAAGCAAGCACAAGTTTACCAACTTGTATACAAATAGCTCTAAGTGGTTTTTTGGTTAACTATTCTTTGAACATATTTATTTTGCTTGGAAGTGAATACGTAAATTCTGTTCTTCCTGTCTATAAATCGACTTCAATCTTTCGGGTTATTGAAACGGGAATCCGTATGTCGACAATTAGTTTATTAATTTATACATTTGGTCGCTACCCATGGCGCGCAACTTATACATATTTGTTTACTCCTAGAAAATTGTACAAACCAAAGCCAGAAAGAAAAGTTGGGAAGTCCTTATCTCGCCTAATGCCTTACCGTAAGATTAAGCTTTATATGCTAAAGAAACGCCAATCTGACCCTTGGACAACAATTAAACAAGAAAGAAAAAACCAATATTCAGATAAGCGGCAAAAATTACGTTCATTACTACCAATTATTAATAAGGTCCCTTATAACTTATATGCATACAACCCAGGGCGGTTTATGAATCAAATGGTTGTTGACCAAGATAGCCGCGTTGCAAAACCAATGTGGTTAAATGGCTTCGTCCGCCCACTATATTTATATGACCGACAAAAACAGCCTATTGAAGTTGAACAATACAGAGACCCATTTGACTCCGAGCGTTACCAACTGTTACGATCTTTAGAAAAAGGACGTAACCATGATATCTGCCACTTTGGTTTCTATTACCCTTTACTACGTAATGTGCCTAATTACCGGCCTCAAGGAATAATGGTAACGAATGCAGAATATTTATTCAAGTCTATGCATAAGCCCTTCAAAAATACGAGTTCGTTCCCAACACGTATCTATTACCCTAAATACAGGGTTTCAAAATGGGATTATAGGAAATCGACTCTAAAACGCAGAAAAGAACGCAAGGCGGAAAAATTAGAAAAAAAGGTTGAAAAACCTGAGCTCTAGTATTTTATGGTACAATTGTAAAACACTAACCTTATAATTCCCCAAACTAATTGCAAAAGACTTATAAAAAACACAACACAACCCTTTTTTAATTATGTCACGTTACCGAGGACCTCGAATAAAAGTTCTCCGCAAATTTATTCAACGCACAGATCACAGGGATGGGAACCCCAGAGTAGCACAGCTATTACCAGGATTTTCTACAAAAACAGTTAAAAAGCAGGTAGGACCCGGCCAACACGGGGCCATGCTTCTTAGAAAAAAGAGTTCTAGTTATGCACGACGACTTTTAGAAAAACAAAAATTGCGGTTTAATTACGGGGTTACTGAAAAACAGCTGATCCATTATGTAAAGAATGCACTACGCTCTAAAGAAGCTACAGGTTTTGCCCTTCTACAACAATTAGAAATGCGACTAGATACTATTGTTTTTCATCTAGGGTTAGCGCCTACAATTCCAGCAGCACGTCAATTAATTAACCATGGACATATTTTTGTGAATAAACAAAAGGTTACAATCTCTAGCTACCAGTGCCAACCAGGTGAAAACATTTCGTTTGCTACTGAAAATATATTAAAGATAGCAGAGAAAGGTTCAGGTGGAATCGCCTATAAAACTAGTAAAAAACCTCATTTAAATTGGGATAATGAAACAAATATTGGACTAATTCTTGGGTTCGCTCCGCGTTCATCTATTTCATTAGATATTAATGAATTATTAGTGGTAGAATTTTATTCACGTAAAATTTAAATTTAATTTAAAACTCTATTAATGAGCAACAATAAAGAATAGTTCTGAAAATATTACATATTTATATAATATTTTCAGAATAAATAAACAAATAAAATCTTTTATATTAGCCAAACTTACCACTAGTAGAGGCAATTAAAAACGCGCCATATGTAAAAATAAACCCAACTGCGTAATGTGCAAGCCCAACTAGCCGTGCTTGTACAATAGATAATGCAACAGGCTTATCTTGCCAACGGATGAGGTTAGCAATGGGAGTTCGTTCGTGCGCCCACACAAGGGTTTCTATTAACTCTTGCCAATAACCACGCCAAGAAATTAAAAACATAAAGCCGATTGCCCAAATCAGGTGTGCAAACAAAAAGACCCAAGCCCAGACTGATAGAGAATTCATTCCAAAGGCATTATACCCATTAATTAATTGTGAAGAATTTAACCATAAATAGTCCCGAAACCACCCTAATAAATAAGTCGAGGATTCATTAAATTGCTCTACATTGCCTTGCCATAAAGTTAAATGTTTCCAATGCCAGTAATATGTTGTCCACGCAACTGTATTTAACATCCAAAATACTGCTAAATAAAACGAATCCCATGCGGAAATATCACATGTACCCCCGCGACCAGGGCCATCGCATGGAAAACTATAACCAAAATCTTTTTTATCAGGCATTAATTTAGATCCACGGGCATCCAAAGCCCCTTTAACTAAAATTAAGGTCGTTGTATGCAAGCCTAAAGCAATCGCGTGGTGAACTAAGAAGTCCCCAGGACCAATTGCTAAAAATAAAGAATTTTCCTTACTATTAATCGCAGCTAACCATTCAGGTAACCAAATACCTTTGCTTGCAATCGTTGCCGGGTTTGTTGGTGATGAAAGAAAAAAGTCTAAGCCGTAGGCTGCTTTACCATGCGCTGATTGAATAAATTGTGCAAATATTGGTTCGATTAAAATCTGTTTTTCTGGAGTCCCAAACGCTTGCATTGCATCATTATGGCAATATAGACCTAGTGTGTGAAATCCTAAAAAAAGCGAAACCCAACTTAGGTGAGAAATTATGGATTCTTTATGGGCTAATACACGGTACAATACGTTCCCATGGTTTTTATCTGGGTCATAATCCCGTATAAAAAATATGGCCCCATGGGCAAAAGCACCACACATAAGAAAACCAGCAATATATTGATGGTGTGTATACAAGGCAGCTTGAGTTGTAAAGTCTTGCGCAATAAAGGCGTAAGACGGTAATGCATACATGTGCTGAGCAACCAAAGAAGTCACAGTGCCTAAAGAAGCTAAGGCTAACCCTAATTGCATATGCAGAGAATTGTTTAATGTATCATATAGGCCTTTATGACCCATACCTAAGCCCCCTTTTGGAGGTGTATGTGCATTTAAGATCTCTTTTATACTGTGGCCAATACCAAAATTTGTACGGTACATGTGACCTGCAACAATAAAAACGACAGCAATTGCTAAATGGTGATGAGCGATATCAGACAACCATAAACTTTCTGTTTGTGGATGAAAGCCACCAATGAAGGTTAAAAGCGCAGTACCAGCCCCTTTTGATGTACTAAAAAGGTGAGCACTTGAATCAGGGTTTTGCGCATATGCACCCCAATTGCCTGAAAAAAAGGGTTGTAAGCCTCCAGGGTGTGGGGGTAATGTTAAGAAATTGTCCCAGCGCACGTGTTCTCCTCTCGATTCTGGAATTGCTACGTGAACTAAATGTCCTGCCCATGCTAAAGAACTAACTCCAAATAACCCAGCTAAATGGTGATTTAGGCGGGATTCAGCGTTTTTAAACCAAGCAACTCCAGGCGCAAAACGTGGTTGTAAATGTAACCAACCACCGAATAAGAATAAACCGGCGGTAATAAGTAAAAATATAGAACCAAGGTATAGATCTGAGTTTGTTCTTATACCTATTGTGTACCACCAATGGTACACGCCAGAGTAACAAATATTAACCGGCCCAGAGGCTCCACCTTGTGTATAAGCGTTGACCGCTGATTCACCAAAATGGGGGTCCCAAATCGCATGAGCGATAGGACGAACATGCAACGGGTTATTTACCCATTGTTCAAAATTGCCTTGCCAACCAACATGAAATAAATTACCAGATGCCCATAAAAAGATTATTGCAAGTTGACCGAAATGAGAAGCGAAAATTTTGCTATACAAGATCTCTTCGCTCATTCCATCATGGCTTTCAAAATCGTGTGCTGTTGCCACTCCAAACCACAACCGACGTGTTGTTGGGTCTTGTGCGAGAGCTTGACTGAATTGTGGAAATGTTTTTGCCATTATATTCTCCAAATACTATAAGTGAACAAATTAAATCTTTTAACCAACTGCACAAATACGGGCTAGAAAAAATGCCCAAGTTGTACAAATACCACCAAGCAAATAATGTGCAACACCTACTGCCCGTCCTTGAGTAATACTTAGTGCACGTGGTTGAATTACTGGTGCAACGCGAAGTTTATTGTGTGCCCACACTAAAGATTCAATTAGCTCTTGCCAATAGCCACGGCCACTAAATAGAAACATCAAACTAAAAGCCCAAATAAAGTGAGCTGCTAAGAACATGAGTGAATAAGCCGATAAAGCTGACCCATATGCTTGTAAAACTTGCGAAGATTGCGCCCATAGGAAATCACGTAACCAACCATTAACAGTGTTTGATGTTAATGCAAAATTACCCCCAGTAATATGTGATACACTTTGTTCTGTTAATGTGCCCCAAACATCAGATTGCATTTTCCAGCTAAAATGAAAAATATCAACAGAGATACAATTATACATCCAAAAAAGTCCTAAAAACACGTGGTCCCAACCCGATACTTGACAAGTGCCACCGCGTCCCGGCCCATCACAAGGGAAGCGAAAACCCAAGTTTGCCTTATCTGGAATCAATTTTGAACTGCGGGCGAATAATACTCCCTTTAATAAAATAAGAACAGTGACATGGATTGTGAAAGCATGGATATGGTGCACCATAAAATCAGCTGTACCCAATGAAATAGGCATCATTGCTATTTTTCCATTAATAGCAACCATATCCCCGCCCCAAACAGGACTAGAACTAGCTAAAGCATTTGGTGCAGTGAAACTAGGTGCTGCTGTGTGGAGTTGTTGAATCCATTGTGCAAATACAGGCTGTAACTGCAAGGCAGTGTCTGAAAACATATCCTGTGGGCGCCCTAAAGCACTCATTGTATCGTTATGAACGTATAAACCAAATGCATGGAAACCCAAAAAGATACACACCCAATTTAGATGTGAAATTATCGAATCTCTGTGTCTAATTACACGGTCCAAAACATTATTATAATTATTTAATGGATCATAATCCCGGACCATAAATATTGCTGCATGCGCCGCAGCACCACAGATACAGAAACCACCAATCCATGTATGGTGTGTAAATAGCGATAATTGGGCCCCATAGTCAATTGCAATATATGGGTAAGCTGGCATAGAATACATATGATGGGCAACAATAATGCTTAGTGAACCAAGCAAAGCCAAATTAATAGCAAGTTGAGCATGCCATGAAGTTATTAAAATCTCATAAAGACCTTTATGGCCTACACCTGTTAAGGGACCCCGGTGGGCAGTTAAAATTTCTTTCATACTGTGGCCAATTCCCCAATTTGTACGGTACATATGACCTGCAATGATAAACAACGCTGCAACCGCCAAGTGGTGATGGGCGATATCAGATAACCATAAAGCCCCAGTGTCCGGATTTAAACCCCCACGAAACGTTAAAAAGTCACTATATTCAAACCAATGCATTGTAAAAAAAGGTGTTAGACCTTGAGAAAAACTTGGGTATAATTGTGCCATTAATTGGCGGTCAAAAAGGAATTCATGAGGTAAAGGAATTTCTTTTGGATCAATACCAGCGTCTAAAAGCATATTAATAGGCAAAGAAATGTGTATTTGGTGCCCAGCCCAGGCCAATGAACCTAAGCCTAACAGGCCAGCTAAATGGTGGTTCAAAATAGATTCTACATTTTGAAACCATTCAAGCTTAGGAGCTGCTTTATGGTAATGGAACCAGCCAGCAAAAAACATTAGTCCTGCTAAAATAAGGCCACCTATAGCAGCACTGTACAACTCTAACTCAGTTGTGACTCCACTTGCACGCCATAGCTGGAAAAAGCCCGAAGTAATTTGAATCCCTTGGAACCCTCCCCCAACATCGCCATTTAAAATCTCTTGACCAATAATTGGCCAAACAGTTTGAGCACTTGGCTTAATTAGTGTTGGGTCAGTTAACCAAGCTTCATAATTGGAAAAACGAGCCCCATGAAAAAACATGCCACTTAGCCAAATCAAAATAATACCTAATTGACCAAAATGTGCACTAAAAACTTTACGGGAAATATCTTCTAAATCAGTCGTATGACTATCAAAGTCATGCGCATCGGCATGGAGATTCCAGACCCAAGTGGTTGTAGCTGGACCTTTAGCAAGTGTACGAGAGAAGTGCCCTGGTTTAGCCCATTTCTCAAATGATGTGCTTACTGGGTTAGTATCGACAAGAACTTTAATTTTTTTTGCTTCATGCTTTGGTGGACGAATTGTCATCAAGCATCTCCTATGTTCTAATAATAATTATTTGTTATATCACCTATAACAGTGTAACCTATATTTTGCATATTTTTAAAGTAAAATTTACTTTATGACTTTAAAATATACAAAAGTTCAGTCTTAACTTTTCAAAAGAAATCTACTTTCTTTCTAAAAGAAAGTATACCATTCAGGAAATATATAAGAGGGGCCAAATAAGGGTTTACTAAGAATTATAATTTTTATGGTTTTGGGGGAAACATCTTAATCGGTTATTATATGATATAATTTGTAATTAAATAGCAATAATTTTTAGAGATACAAAATTAAAAGCTGACAAAAATACCTTGAAAATTTTAAAAATCTATGAAATTAGCTTATTGGATGTATATGGGCCCAGCCCACATAGGCACATTAAGAGTTGTAAGTTCTTTCAAAAATATGCATGCTTTAATGCATGCTCCTTTGGGCGATGATTATTTTAATGTTATGAATTCGATGTTGGAACGTGAAAGGGATTTTACCCCTGTCACTACAAGTGTTGTAAACCGTCATGTATTAGCTCAAGGGTCCCAAGAACGTGTTTTAGATAATATTCAACGCAAAGACCGTGAAGAGGACCCAGACTTAATTGTAGTTACCCCCACTTGTACATCAAGCATTCTGCAGGAAGATTTAAAAAATTTTATTGAAAGGGCATCGCTTGCGAGTAATTCTGATGTATTATTAGCTGATGTAAACCATTACCGTATTAATGAATTCCAAGCTGTTGATAAAACATTACAACAAATTGTTGAGCATTACTGCAACCCTACAACTGTTAACAAAGTAACAAAAACCGAAAAGCCATCAGTTAATTTAATTGGGTTTGTTGCTTTAGGGTTTCACGCTAACCACGATTACCAAGAGTTGCAACGAATATTGAAATCCCTTAATATCCATATTAACCTAATTTTGCCCGAAAAATGTGAAGCTGCGCAATTAAAAACATTGCCAAATGCTTGGTTTAATATTGTACCATACCGTGAAGTTGGCTTAATGACAGCAAAATATTTAGAAAAAAAGTGGGGTATGCCTTATGTATCTACTATTCCACTCGGTCTTGTCGAAACTGGTAAATGGATTAAAAATATTGAAACGCTACTAAATAAACAATTACCTGCTAAACAAAAAGTTAACTTTACTTCTTATATACAGAAGCAGACCTTTTATATTTCACAAGCGGCATGGTTCTCACGCTCTATTGATTGCCAAAACTTGACCGGTAAAAGAGCTGTTGTTTTCGGGGATGCAACCCATGTCGCGGCAATAACAAAAATTTTAGCTAGGGAAATGGGTATTTTTGTTGCCTGCGCTGGAACTTATTGCCTTCATGACGCGCTTTGGTTCACTGAACAGACACAAGGGTTTTGTAATGAAATTATAATTACTAATGATAATGCTCAAGTTAGTGAAATGATTGAACGGATTGAACCTACAGCTATCTTTGGAACTCAAATGGAACGTCATGTGGGGAAACGTCTAAATATTCCTTGTGGTGTAATCTCAGCACCAGTACACATACAAAACTTTTCATTAGGATACCGTCCTTTTTTAGGCTATGAAGGAGCAAATCAATTAGCTGATATTGTATACAACTCATTTACATTAGGAATGGAAGACCACCTCCTTGAAATGTTTGGCGGACATGATACAAAAAAGAGTCCAGTAAATTTAGAGGATAGATTTGTCTGGAACAAAGAGGCGCAAACTGAATTAGAGAATATCCCAGGTTTTGTAAGAAAAAAGGTACAAAAAAATACAGAAAATTACGCTACGGAACTCGGGTTAAAAATTATTAATTTAGATACTTTTTATTCCGCTAAAGAATCACTTGAATCAAAGAGTTTTTAAAATAAGCTATCTGGTAAAGTTAAATTAACTTTACCAAGTTTTACTAACTCTAAGGATTTTGGTATACTAGGTGAAATACTAGTAAAATGCCGCGGTCGCCTAAGGGATGGGCATCAACCTTCTAAGTTGTTTTGTGTAGGTTCGAATCCTACCCGTGGTATCAATTTTGCTTTTCTTTAGTTAATAACTTATGGTATAATAATACCTAGTGGCGGGCGTCGCCAAGTGGTAAGGCAATGGACTGTGACTCCATCATTCGCGGGTTCGAACCCCGTCGTTCGCCCTATATTTAAATAATTTACTTTTTAGTTTAATCCCGATACTAGAAAATTTGCATAGTATTTGCTATACTATATGGTATATAAACTGAGATAGTGGCTTTTTGTTTTGAATTTTCAGAAATTTAATACCTAACATTAATGCCAGCTTCTTTATATTTTGGAGTTATAACTATGTCTGGTTCGACAGGAGAACGCCCATTTTCTGATATTATTACAAGTATTCGTTATTGGATTATCCATAGCATTACATTACCGGCACTTTTTATTTCAGGTTGGCTATTTGTAAGTACCGGCCTAGCATATGATGTCTTTGGAACACCACGTCCAAACGAATACTTTACTGCTACCCGCCAAGAACTTCCATTAATAACAGATAGATTTAGTTCTTTGGAGCAAGTTAAAGAACTAAGCCCAAACTAACTAATGGCTTAATTTTAATAATAGCCTTAATTTTCAAATTAATTTTCAAATTTTATGGCATCAAAATCGATTACATACCCTATTTTCACAGTCCGTTGGTTAGCTGTTCACGCACTCGCAATCCCAACAGTTTTCTTTTTAGGCGCAATCACTGCAATGCAGTTTATTCAACGTTAATTGTATAATATTTTTATATAGGGAGTTTTTAGCTAATGTCTGGACCAAACCCAAATACACAAGTTGTCGAACTTAATAGAACAAGCCTTTATTGGGGATTACTTTGCATTTTTGTTTTAGGTATTTTGTTTTCAAGCTATTTTTTTAATTAAATAACAAGACAATTAAATATTCGGAGATATATTATTATGGCAAACACAGGAACTACAGGTCGGATCCCTCTATGGTTAGTTGGTACAGCTGCAGGTACAGCAGCTATTACACTAGCGGCCCTATTTTTTTATGGCTCATACACTGGGCTGGGATCATCTTTGTAAACACAGTATAATTTGACTTTGCCTGATTACGCTTATTAACCAATATTCACAGTTGATATTAACTGTGAATATTAATAACAAAATAATCTTTCTTAAAATGAAAACCTTAATCTAAAGGACGCATTGATAATACAGCTTCTGTATCTCTATCAATCCCTTTTTCAAACCCAGCAGCAGCAGCACGTGCGCGCCCGGCATGCCATAAGTGAGCAATAAAGAAGAAAAAACCCAGACAAAAGTGTGATGTTGAAAGCCAAGAACGTGGGTTTACAAAGTTCACCGCGTTGATTTCTGTTGCTACCCCTCCAACAGAATTTAAAGAACCAAGCGGAGCATGTGTCATATATTCAGCAGCACGACGTTCTTGCCATGGTTGAATATCATTTTTAATCTTATTTAAATCTAGACCATTTGGTCCTCTAAGTGGTTCAACCCAAGGGCCACGAAAGTCCCAAAATCGCATAGTTTCACCACCAAAAATGATTTCACCAGTTGGTGAACGCATTAAGTACTTTCCAAGCCCTGTTGGGCCTTGTGATGAAGCAACATTCGCTCCTAAGCGTTGGTCACGAACTAAGAAAGTAAATGTCTGAGATTGTGAAGCTTCAGCAGCAGTAGGCCCGAAGAATTCACTTGGGTATACCGTATTATTATACCAAACCATAGGGACGGCAATAAAAGCCATAAGAGACACAGCAGCTAAACTGTATGACAAATAAGCTTCACCTGACCATACAAAGGCACGGCGGGCCCAAGCCCAAGGCTTAGTAAAAATGTGCCATAGACCACCAAGGATTTCGATTGACCCCACCCAAATGTGACCACCGACAACATCCTCTAGATTATCTACTGAACAAATCCAACCATCACCGCCAAAAGGTGATTTTAGTAAATAGCCAAAAATAATACCAGTATCTAAAGTTGGGTTAGTTACAACACGGACATCACCACCTCCAGGAGCCCAAGTATCATAAACCCCACCGAAGTACATTGCTTTCCAAACAAATAAAAAGGCGCCAATCCCAAGAATAATTAAATGAATGCCTAAAATAGTAGTCATTTTATTCTTATCTTTCCACACATAACCAAAAAATGGGAAAGACTCTTCAAGGGTTTCTGGCCCTAATAAAGCATGATATACTCCACCAAATCCTAAGATAGCTGAAGAAATTAAATGAAGAACACCACAAACAAAATATGGGTACGTATCTAAAATTTCCCCTCCAGGGCCAACCCCCCAGCCAAGGGCTGCTAGATGGGGAAGTAAAATTAAACCTTGCTCGTACATTGGTTTTTCCGGGACAAAATGTGCAACCTCAAAAAGAGTCATTGCTCCTGCCCAAAAAACAATAAGACCGGCGTGTGCAACATGCGCCCCTAATAACTTTCCTGAAAGGTTTATAAGGCGTGCATTACCTGCCCACCAAGCAAAACCTGTTGATTCTTGATCTCGTCCACCAATAGCTAAGTTTCCGTTAAAGAGCGTTTCCACGCGGCAGTACCTCCTCTGGGAATACGAGTTGTTCGTGTGGCTGGTCTTGAACGGCCATCCACGCACGAATACCTTCATTTAATAAAATATTTTTTGTATAGAATGTTTCAAATTCTGGGTCTTCTGCGGCACGAATTTCTTGCGAAACAAAGTCGTAAGCACGTAAATTTAAGGCTAATCCAACAACCCCAATCGCACTCATCCATAAACCTGTTACCGGTACAAATAACATGAAAAAATGTAGCCAACGTTTATTTGAAAATGCAATACCAAAGATCTGTGACCAAAAACGGTTAGCTGTTACCATAGAATAAGTTTCTTCAGATTGTGTTGGGTTAAATGCACGAAATGTGTTTGCACCATCACCATCTTCAAATAAAGTATTTTCTACAGTAGCTCCATGAATAGCACATAACAAAGCAGCACCCAATACACCAGCAACACCCATCATATGAAATGGGTTTAGTGTCCAATTGTGGAAACCCTGAAAGAAAAGAATAAATCTAAAAATTCCGGCTACACCCAAACTTGGGGCAAAAAACCACCCAGTTTGTCCTAACGGATAAATTAGAAATACAGATACAAATACTGCGATTGGTCCCGAAAAAGCAATTGCATTATAAGGGCGTAAACCTACAGCACGCGCAATTTCAAATTGGCGCAACATAAATCCAATTAAACCAAATGCTCCATGTAATGCTACGAAAGCCCAAAGTCCCCCCAATTGAAACCAACGAGTAAGGTCACCTTGTGCTTCGGGGCCCCAGATAAGCAACAATGAATGCCCCATTGCATTTGCTGGTGTTGATACAGCAGCCGTTAAAAAGTTACAACCTTCAAGGAATGAGCTAGCTAAGCCATGTGTATACCATGAAGTTACAAAAGTAATGCCTGTTAACCACCCACCAACCGCATTATAAGCACACGGGAATAAAAGTAAACCAGACCAACCAACAAAAACAAACCGGTCGCGCTTTAACCAATCATCGATTTGGTCAAAAAAGCCACGCGACTTTTTCTCTTTACCAATAGCAATTGTCATAATAAAATTCTCTGTAAATAAGGAATAATAAAAATTTTTATTACCCTTCAACTAATAGTATACAACAGAGTATTGCTAACTTTTACTTTACTTATCTTTAAGAAAATTTATTAAAAAATTAAAAACCGCACTGAGAGAATTTTTACATAAGGTGTCCCTTATACCTAGTTCTCCGCTACAAAGTTTCACAGGCTAGTTCGGGATGGATTTAGTGTGGTTCCTTTGTGCTCAAAGCACGGTTACATAAAAAAAGAAAAAGATCAACTCAAATGGTCTATTAGTATATCTCAGCTGAATACATTACTATACTTACACTTAATACCTATCTAACGGTTATTCTTACCGTGACCTTAGAGAGTATTCATCTTAAGGTGGGCTTCCTACTTATATGCTTTCAGCAGTTATCCACTCCGCACGAAGCTACCCAGCGTTTACTGTTGGCAACAATAACTGGTATACCGGTTGTGCGTCCTTCCCGGTCCTCTCGTACTAAGGAAGAATCCTTTCAATACTCTAACGCCTCCACCGGATATGGACCGAACTGTCTCACGACGTTCTGAACCCAGCTCGCGTACCGCTTTCATGGGCGAACAGCCCAACCCTTGGGACGTACTTCCGCCCCAGGTTGCGATGAGCCGACATCGAGGTGCCAAACCTCCCCGTCGATGTGAACTCTTGGGGGAGATCAGCCTGTTATCCCTAGAGTAACTTTTATCCGTTGAGCGACGGCCCTTCCACATGGAACCGTCGGATCACTAAGACCGACTTTCGTCCCTGCTCGACTTGTTGGTCTTGCAGTCAAGCATCCTTATGCCTTTACACGCCACAGTTGATTTCTAAACAACTTGAGGATACCTTTGTGCGCCTCCGTTACTTTTTAGGAGGCGACCGCCCCAGTCAAACTGCCCACCTAAAACTGTCTCATAACTTGCTAAAAGTTTATGATGAGATGCTGAGTATATCGAGAGTGGTATCTCACTGCTGGCTCCTTCATACCCGGAAGTACAAAATCTATGCCTCCCACTTAAGCTGCACACAATATACTCGGCACCAATTTCAAGCTACAGTAAAGCTTCATAGGGTCTTTCTGTCCTGGTGGAGGTAGTCCGCATCTTCACAGACAATTCTATTTCGCCGAGCCTCTCTCTGAGACAGTACCCAAATCATTACGCCTTTCGTGCGGGTCGGAACTTACCCGACAAGGAATTTCGCTACCTTAGGACCGTTATAGTTACGGCCGCCGTTCACCGGGGCTTTGATTGTTAGCTTTGTTATTCACTAACCAACGCACTTAACCTTCCGGCACTGGGCAGGCGTCAGCCCCCATACGTTGTCTTACGACTTTGCGGAGACCTATGTTTTTGATAAACAGTTGCTTGGGTCTTGATACTGTGGCCTTCCATTATTGGTAAGGCACCCCTTCTCCCGAAGTTACGGGGCTATTTTGCCGAGTTCCTTAGAGAGAGTTCACTCGCGCCCTTTAGTTTTTTCAACCACCCCACCTGTGTCGGTTTCTGGTACAGGTTTTTATAAACACACAGTCATTTACTTTTCTTGGACACTAGCAACACTCTCATAAACACCATGCAGCTACGAGATAATATTTAGTGCCGTCATAATTACTTAATTTATAAAAAGTTTAGGAATATTAACCTAATTGTCATCGACTACGCCTTTCGGCCTCGCCTTAGTTCCTGACTAACCCTCCGCGGACGAGCCTTGCGAGAGGAACCCTTAGGGTTTCAGGGCATGGGATTCTCACCCATGTTTTCGCTACTCAAGCCGACATTCTCACTTCTGTTTTGTCCACATATTTTTTCAATTATGCTTTAACCAAGAACAGAACGCTCCCCTACCGACCAAATTAATTGGTCCCACAGCTTCGGCAGTATACTTAGTCCCGTTCATTTTCGGTGCAAAAATACTTGATCAGTGATCTGTTACGAACTCTTTAAAGGATAGCTGCTTCTAGGCGAACCTTCTGATTGTCTCTGCGTTTTTACTACCTTTACCACTTAGCATACATTTTGGGGCCTTAGCTGGTGGTCTGGGCTGTTTCCCTCTTGACAATGGAGCTTATCCCCCACAGTCTCACTGGCACTTTGAAATCGCACAGAGTATTCTGAGTTTGCATTAATTTGGTACAACTCTCGTCGCCCGTACTAAAACAGTGCTTTACCCCTCTGTGGACCATAAATTACCGCTGCGCCTCAACGCATTTCGGGGAGAACCAGCTAGCTCCGAGTTCGATTGGCATTTCACCCCTACCCACAAGTCATCCGCTCATTTTTCAACATAAGTCGGTTCGGACCTTCACCCCATGTTACTGGGGATTCATCCTGCTCATGGGTAGATCACCCGGGTTCGGGTCCTTTACAAGTGACAAACGCACTATTCACACTTGCTTTCGCTTTGGCTTCTGAGTGAAACCCATTAACCAGGCCACTTGTAAAGAGTCGCCGGCTCATTCTTCAACAGGCACGCAGTCAAACATTAAAACGTTCTTCTACTGCTTGTAAGCATATGGTTTCATATTCTATTTCACTCCCCTGCGGGGGTTCTTTTCACCATTCCCTCGCGGTACTATTCACTATCGGTTATCAAGGAGTATTTAGCCTTACGAGGTGGTTCTCGCAGATTCACACGGAATTCCACATGTTCCATGCTACTCGGGGTATCGCATTGTATATTTTATAAAAATTAAATTACAAGACTATCACTTTCTTTGGTTTGTCTTTCAAACAATTCAAATAACTTTATAAATTTGTATTTATGGACCCCAACAACCAGTTAACATTATGTTAACTTTTAGGCTATTCCCATTTCGTTCGCCACTACTTTGGGAATCGCGTTTGCTTTCTTTTCCTCAAGCTACTAAGATGTTTCAGTTCACTTGGTTGCCTCATTTTTTTCTATGCATTCAAAAAATTGTTTGGAAGGTTATCCTATTCGGGAATCTACATATCATTGCTTAATACCAGCTCCATATAGCATATCGTTGGTGTTTACGCCCTTCATCGTCTCTTGATACCTAGGTATCCACCATATGCCCTTTATTTATTGATCTTTTTCTTTTTTTACTATATAGAGGGTTAAACCCTCTCTGGAGGTAAGCGGACTTGAACCGCTGACATCTGCCTTGCAAAGGCAGTGCTCTACCAACTAAGCTATACCCCCCTTATGGGCTATTCTGGACTTGAACCAGAGACCTCACCCTTATCAGGGGTGCGCTCTAACCACCTGAGCTAATAGCCCATAAAAAGTGTTTAATAGTCCCATTAAAGGTTTTAATAAACAGTAGAATTTCTGATGTGATCGACAACTATTTAGTTAGTAAATAGTTTTAAGGAGGTGATCCAGCCCCACCTTCCAGTAGGGCTACCTTGTTACGACTTCACCTTAGTTACTAACCTTACCTTAGGCATCCCCCTCCACAAGGGTTAGGGTAACGACGTCGGGTATAGCCAACTTCCATGGTGTGACGGGCGGTGTGTACAAGGCCCGGGAACGTATTCACCGCCGTATGGCTGACCGGCGATTACTAGCGATTCCGACTTCATGGAGGCGAGTTGCAGCCTCCAATCCGAACTGAGGGTAAGTTTCTTAGATTAGCGTGCCTTTGCAGGTTAGCAACTTATTGTCTTACCCATTGTAGCACGTGTGTGGCCCAGAACATAAGGGGCATGCTGACTTGACGTCATCCTCACCTTCCTCCGGTTTAAGACCGGCAGTCTCTTTAGATTCCCTACTATTATAATAGAGGTAACAAAAGATAAGGGTTGCGCTCGTTGCGGGACTTAACCCAACATCTCACGACACGAGCTGACGACAGCCATGCACCACCTGTATCCACGGTCCTAACGGAACTAATTACTTTCGTAAAAAAATCCATGGTATGTCAAGTTCTGGTAAGGTTCTTCGCGTTGCATCAAATTAAACCACATGCTCCACCGCTTGTGCGGGCCCCCGTCAATTCCTTTGAGTTTCACCCTTGCGAGCGTACTCCCCAGGCGGGATACTTAATGTGTAAACTGCGGGCGTATGCGAGTCGATTCGCCTACCCCCTAGTATCCATCGTTTACGGCTAGGACTACTGGGGTATCTAATCCCATTCGCTCCCCTAGCTTTCGTCTCTCAGTGTCAGGATTGGCCAAGTAGAATGCCTTCGCCTTTGGTGTTCTTCCTAATATCTACGCATTTCACCGCTACACTAAGAATTCCTTCTACCCTTACCACCCTCAAGAAATATAGTTTCATATTGCAGAACAGAAGTTGAGCTTCTGGATTTAACAATAGACTTATAAATCCACCTACAAACGCTTTACGCCCAATAATTCCGGATAACACTTGCATCCTCCGTCTTACCGCGGCTGCTGGCACGGAGTTAGCCGATGCTTATTCCTTAGATACCGTCAGAACTTCTTCTCTAAGAAAAGGAGTTTACAACCCATAGGCCGTCATCCTCCACGCGGTATTGCTCCGTCAGGCTTGCGCCCATTGCGGAAAATTCCCCACTGCTGCCTCCCGTAGAAGTTTGGGCCGTGTCTCAGTCCCAATGTGGCTGATCATCCTCTCAGAACAGCTACTGATCATTGTCTTGGTAAGCTATTACCTCACCAACTAACTAATCAGGCGCAAGCTCATCTTTAGGCGCTAAAAGCTTTTACGCATGCGCTTATAGGGTATTAGCAAAAGTTTCCTATTGTTATCCCCTTCCTAAAGGCAGATTCTTACGTGTTACTCACCCGTTCGCCACTAAAGCACTTTTTGTAAACAAAAAATGTTTTCGTTCGACTTGCATGTGTAAAGCATACCGCCAGCGTTCATCCTGAGCCAGGATCAAACTCTTTGTTTATATATATAATTTCCCTTTTTATTACAAAAATGAATGTTTTGTAGTACACTATCAGAATTCTTTAATACTGCATATTTTGCAAAGCTTTAAACACTGTTTTTATCTTTACATCCCTAAGAATACCATACAGACTTAAAAAAAAAAAGACATACAGCCTCTTTAAGACTAAATAAGCTAAAAATTACTATTCTACACGAAAATAGAAATAGTATAAAGGTTACCTAACTTAGTTATATATTAGAAGATTTATATAAGTAAAAATTATTATATACCTAGTGTACAATAATATATAACATTAAATATAGGCCTAATAATTAGTAAATGAACTTGTATTGTCCACTTTAATAAAACCCTTATATAAAATTCAGAAATTTTTATGGCACCACAAACAGAAACAAAAACAGGAACAGGTTTCCAAGCTGGAGTAAAAGACTATCGTTTAACTTATTATACACCTGACTATATTGTAAAAGAAACTGATATCCTTGCAGCATTCCGTGTAATGCCTCAGCCAGGAGTACCTCCAGAAGAAGTTGCAGCAGCGGTTGCAGCAGAATCATCAACAGGTACTTGGACGACTGTTTGGACTGATGGTCTAACGTCTCTTGATCGTTATAAAGGCCGTTGTTATGATATTGAACCTGTTGCAGGAGAAGAGGATTCATATATTGTTTACGTTGCTTACCCAATTGACTTGTTTGAAGAAGGTTCAGTAACTAACCTTTTTACTTCTATTGTTGGTAATGTTTTTGGGTTTAAAGCTCTTCGTTCTTTACGATTAGAAGATTTGCGTATTCCACCAGCATATGTTAAAACATTTAATGGGCCACCACATGGAATTCAAGTTGAGCGAGACAAATTAAATAAATATGGTCGTGCTTTCTTAGGGTGTACTATCAAACCAAAACTAGGCTTATCTGCGAAAAACTATGGACGTGCAGTATATGAATGTTTACGTGGTGGTTTAGATTTCACAAAAGATGATGAAAATGTAAACTCACAGCCATTCATGCGTTGGCGTGACCGCTTCCTTTTTGTTGCTGAAGCAACATATAAAGCACAAGCTGAAACTGGGGAAATTAAAGGGCATTACCTAAATGCAACAGCAGGGAACTGCGAGGATATGCTTAAGCGTGCCGAATGTGCTCGTGAGTTAGGGGTTCCTATTGTCATGCACGATTATTTGACAGGTGGTTTTACTGCAAACACAACATTAGCAAACTATTGCCGCGACAATGGGCTTTTATTACATATTCACCGTGCTATGC
>JACKZZ010014879.1_pt1 | contig 42386 bp, 13 predicted proteins | sample 8027871 | NCBI WGS metagenome assembly JACKZZ01 (sample SAMN15724774, study PRJNA655200) | protist metagenome | isolation source: fluorescence activated cell sorting (FACS) single amplified genomes of... | place: USA: West Boothbay Harbor, Gulf of Maine | collected 2000-07-19
TGCGCGGTATATATGAAGATGAAAGTAGACTAGTTCACCCAGAATGGTGGCAAGGGTCAGCAAAGATGGTGAATCATCCAGATAATGATGACACCCCTGTTCTGAGTCGGAGATCTGGCGCCGGCTTCAGCGTCACGCCGGCCGTGTTGAGCACATTTGGCAGCTTGCAAACGCTAGAAGTCGTTACTTCTACGATAAGACAATGCCACGCAGAGGGTATGAGTGTCAGCAGAGCAGAGATATTCTGGATTGAGTCGCTTGGAAGGCAAGTGTCGTGGTGCTCGCATGATCCTCGCCGAGCGGAAGTTTTGGGCAAAGTCATCTGGACTGAGTATACCCTATACAGGCTTGTTTTAGACAAGCTGTTTCTGTTTCACGAGCTGCATGTGGTGCAGAAAGAGGAGAGAAGGCTGCACTGCTACGATGTTTGGTACAAGGAGCAGCTGCCCTGGCGCGTCCAAGATGCGTATAAGAGTGGGTGTCTCTTTAGCGTCGTGCAGTCGAGCGCGGGCGCAGCAAGCAGTCGCATCTGGGAGCAGATTGGCAGGGCGAACGAATAGATAGTGCTAAGTGCAGAATGAGAAGTAAATGTGTAATTATTGTACTATTTTGAAAAATCGATCTCTCTCTTTACATTGCGAAACATTGTGAAATATATATAAATTGTATGTTAGCGAAAGCGCGCTGATCGCTCATTTTTGCTCGCTACAGCTTGGTTTGATACGCTTCTACAAAAGGATTCAAACTCATTTCGTGATGCTCCTTCGTGGGCCCTTTTGTAAAGAGCATAGAACTCATTCGCCGAAAACTCTCTCAAATTCGCTTTAATGTAATGATTCAAGCTAGACGCGTTCATGTCAAGGAGAGTCACATAGCGACGCACGTGCTCGAAGCTGGCGGCTAGGGTTTCTTCTAAGCCGAACATTATGTCTTGATTCAAACTTAAACTTTGAAGAAAATGCGTCAGAGACTTCTGCGCTGCGACGATGACTTTGAACGGTTTGGCGCGGTCAAAGTGACGAGTTGGAACAAGGTTGGTTTCGACTGCGTAGCACAGGTGCATCATAAGCACCAGCGGCAGCAACTTACACAATGGTGCAAATATGACAGCTACTGCTTGCGGAGGTAAGGCGCAACTCACAGCTTGACGAAAATGCTCTAGGTACTTATGCAGATCGTCAACGATGTCTTCCCCGTCAATCTCCTTGTCGTGCACGTTGGATGAGTAGTTCAGTCTTATCAGTGGGTATAAAAAGTGAAAACACGCCACTTGAATTTCCCCGCGCAGTGTCGCGAGTGTTTCCAGCGCCACTTTAGCTAGATCTTTGGAGCATTGGTGAACAGTATGGCGGAGCAGGCTGGTTCTCTCGATAAGGTTCGTGCGTATCTGATTGGAATGTTTTGTACCATAAGAAACATTTTTTCCATTTTTGGCTTGTATTTGGCTTGATATAATATTCTCTGTATCTGACTTGATGACCTCAGCACTCAGATGACACAATTCATTGGAAAACCAGTCACATCCGCGAATGATACTCGCTAGGGTGCGAATCTTGCTGAAGTCCTTCACCATCAGATCGCCGATTTCTTTGCCACTCTCATTTAGTTTCATTGTTGGATATGGTGCAGTCAGCCCATCACTGCCAGTTTTACCAGATGGCGGCGCTAAAGACCACAAATTGGTCCATATTAGCAGCTCCTTGTTGCTGCATATTTCGGCGTTTTGCACGTGGTAACCTCCAGATACTGCGTGATTCGACCCTGCTGTGCTTGGTGGCCCTCCAGTGGAGTGAGCATCTTGTGGCAAGGTATTTGATGGCTTTCCCGACGAATTCGTCGCAATTCCAATATCGCTGTTATCGACAACATGGATATTATCGCCAAAGTTCCCTCTGCGGTACCTCAAAAACATGCCATTGTCGCGAACATGCTGAGCGAGCTTCTTTCTATTTTGATCTTGATATCCTAGAAGAGCCCATGCTACATTGTCGATTTCTTCTTTTACAGTGCCGATAAAGCCAATGATAAGTCTTTCTAGGATTGTCAGAATCATTTCACTGTTCTGTGGTAGCTGTAGCCAGTACTTAAATAGAGGTCTGGCCGCTTTGTCGCAGAGACTGGCAGCTCCGCATAGCGCGCTATGGTATGTATCAATAGTCTCGCTTTGCGGCGACTGCAGAGGCTCACTTCCTAATGCAAGGGCAGACACTGTGAGCAAGGTGCTATCCATTTGAATCTCTCGTAAGTGCGAGTTCACCGTAAGCTGGATCAGCGGCACCACGTCGCTCGTTAGAAACGACGACATCATCCTTAAAAGTACATGACATTTATCGGGAGTATTTGGCTCAACAATACCTTCATCTTCGAGTAAACGGTTAGTAAACTCAGTAAATTTCACCACCGGCACATACAGCGGGGCACAGAGCCGAGACGAGGTCGTGAACACAGGTGCGCGCTCTTCAGTGGTGCCAAATAGATCGGCTGTGTTTTTTTGACTTGATTTCATCGCAGAAGCGGAGCGCCTTTCATCACATCTCATGATACTACTTAGTATGCCATCCTCGTCTTGCATGTAGTGCTGGGATATCCGCGCAGTGTCTGAAATGTCCTCTATGCACTGCTCCACGAAGTGCAGGCTGAACTCCTCGCAAATATGGGCCTGTACGTACGACCAAGTTTCTAGGACAGCCTCTTTGTTGATTGATTGCACTGTGTATGAATAGGGATCTACATCACCTACACGCAATTTTCTCATAATAGACAGTAGACGCAGAACATACAATAGCCGCAGCAGAATGTCCCGGCTGCAGTCTAGCCACGAGTTTGCATACGCCACAAACATATCTGTTTCGAGACCAGTAATATCAGAGGATGACCCATATTCTTGGTACAATTTGGTGCGCTGTACGATAGCGCGTTCACGTAAAATACGTGTTATATCAAGAAACCTTGTTTTTGCATGATCCAAGACGAGCCGCTCCGCGTCTTGTTCGTATTGCAGCTCGCCCACTGCGCGGACTAAATAGCGTAAAAACAATGATAATCCTGCAGACGTTGTATAATCTGTGAGTGCTACTTCGCCGTCCTCATCTAAACCTAGCAAATCTACGGAAGAAAATGCTGCATCCCAATCGTCAGTGTTCCGGGAGGCGAATAATCCCCCAGCCTTGGCGTCCATCTGGTCACTCCTTCGGCTCGCACTAATGTAGGGTTGGCTGCGATTGTCGTCATCACGACCACAATCACTCTTGGCAACATCATCAATATCATAGTATTCCTTATTCTGATTCGTGACGCTATCAAGATCACATTTGTCCGACTGTAATCCGAATATGACATTTTGCAGTTCCACGACAATTTCCTCTAGAAGATGGCTCTTGATATCCATGAGGTTTTGTCTGACTTGAGAAAGGCCACTAACACCAACCATATCATCACTGAACATGATTGATATGGAATGATTCAGTTTTTTCACCGCACTGAAGTACTTGCGTCGATGCGCCATCCGATTGATAACGGGGGACACGTCTCGCAGGAGCTCGACGTCGCGTAGTAACTTCAGAGATTGCTCTGCTTCGATCTTTTTTAACCATAAATCTTTCATACTCATTTGACCACTTTTTTTAGCTGTGAGAACTTCCTGCGTCTCAGCCAGGGAGCGCCGTAACTCTTGAACGTCACTGCGGCCATGAGAGTACGCTTTTAATACATCAGTCATTGTTTCCACTGTGCTATTCAAACCACCGTGTTGATACATAACAACTTGCTCAATAGCACTATATACAGCCTTCTGTTGATTTAAAAGTTTACTATAAGCTGGATTATCTTTTAATACAGATAATAAATCATTATTATTAGTTGTATCAACCATTGCTTCCGCTGTACCCAGTACATTTAAAACTTCAACTAAAGAACGGAAGTCTCGTGGCTCATTGAAATAATGAGACTCTACACTATCACCCAAGTTTTCATCAAGTTTATGGAATAAAGAATTGTCTTTGCCTCTTCGAGTAGTAGTATCCATCTCCTTGACCACTTTTTGCAAAAGTTACAAACAAAAGCTGCCACAAATCAATGCACCTTATAGATAATGCACGCCAACAGAAGCTTTATGATCGAGGAACGTATAGATTGGTGGTAATTCACAATATGAGAGGCAGCATCCCGGTCAGATCTCGAAGTTCGGGAGTACCAAATTTGGCACCTCACCGAACTGCTTGTCGCGGGGCCTAAAATGGCAAAAATTATCCCCCTCACCGTCAAAAGTGAGGATTTAAGGTGAATACAAATGTGTTGAAGTGAAATGTGATGTGTTTTGGTGAATGTGAATTAGTTATGTATTTTACCCTATTAAGTATTATTTGGTGAAGAATGAATTACATAGGCTTTAAGAGCAAGGTCTACATCGACATAAATACTGAATCCAGCCTCTCTATTTGTTCACATCATAGGATATATGCTGGAATTTGGAATCTTTTAAACGTGTTAGTGCAGCTATAAGTGTAGCTTGTTCTTGGTCACTCCAGCACATTCATATTCATCATATCGTGATATCCATGTTCTTCAAGTTGCCTATATTGTTAAGTCTAGCATATGCATGATTCACAGCCCTACCTGTTCAAAGCAAGTAGTTTACATAATTTTAGAGTCTTCTCTGTGTTAGCAGCAAACACTCAACACATTTATATTCACCTTATAATATCCATTTTAATGATCCAATCAGGTCTGTAACAGTATCGTCTACAATCGTCATATTAATGAAGTTTCTTTAAAATACTATTACTTTATACTTCAATCCTTCTAAACATCTTCGTTTTACTTCAATATTTAGAAAAAGTGAGGTCTATGGGTATCCCATAAATCATTTGCATTTACGAAACTGGATTCTTATCAATTACTTGATATTCATCACTAACCCAACTATTAACTAGTGCCGCTCCTGGAGTTTGGTTCATTAGACGTGTTACCGTATCGTTATTCTCTTGACTACATTAATTGCCTAAGATATTACAATCACATTTATTGACGTCCTTCGATAAGTGCTGATTGTGCATCCATAGCAACTCTTTTAGGATTCTGTATTGGACTCACTAGCGTAGAACCTACTGACACACCTTCCCATTCTTTTTTTATCCAAATGTATACTTTACCATAGCGCTGAGTGCCTTATTGTCAGAACGTACGACGCACCTGGTCGGGGATTCATGGGGTAGACCCATCGCCCGACCGATTTGTATTACCCCGACGATTCGCGATTATACTTAGATGAGACCAGTGGAAACATCATCGAAACAGTAATAATATGTCCGCTCTTCATTTAAATTCCAGCAATGCTGACTCTATCTCGAAAGAAAGTTTTGCCGCACTTAAAAGTGCTTTAAACGAAACCAGATCTGCTACTGGTGATCTTGACCCTGTAGATTGGGCCAAATTCCGTGCTCAAGCCCATATCATGCTTGATGCTTCCATTGATAAGATGGAAAGTGCTTCAAGCGGCCGAGTATGGACTCCTGTTCCTGAGAACATGCGTGAGGACTTTAAACAAGGTCTTCCCGTGCAAGGTAGCAATGCTGATGAACGTATCATGCAAATTATGCCTTATGGTGTAGGAAACACTCATCCAAGGTTTCATGCATGGGTTCATGGAGCTGGTGCACCATGTGGTTTACTCGCTGACATTGCATCAGCCTCCATGAATGTCAACGCTGGTGGTAGAAATACTATTTCACCTGTTATTGAACAACAAGTCATTGCATGGTGTCTTGAAATTATGGGTATGCCATCAACAGGATCAGGACTTGTTGTCTCTGGTACATCTATGGCTACTGTTATCGCGATTAAGGTTGCGCGCGATAGAGCAATCGAAAATGCACGTTTAACTGGTCTTAAACAAGGTCAATATACTGCATATTGTTCAAATCAAGGACATAGTTGTATTGGTGATGCAATGGATATGCTTGGTTTCGGTTCCGAAGCTTGTCGTAAAATCAAAGTTGATGATAATTTTGAAATGGATTTAAATGAATTGAAGTCTCAAATTGCTGCTGATCGTGCTGCAGGCCTATCACCTTTAGTTATTGTTGGAACAGCTGGTACTGTGAATGTTGGTGCAATTGATGATTTAGAAACTATTGCTGATATTGCAGCAAGTGAAGGTATTTGGTTTCATGTCGATGGTGCCTTTGGTGCAGCTGGTTGTCTTGGACAAACATGTAAAGCAGCATTATCTGGTATTGCTCGTGCTGATAGTCTTGCATTTGATTTCCATAAGTGGTGGCAAGTCAATTACTGTGCTGGCTGTGTTCTTATCAAGGATTCAGTAGCACATAAAAAATCCTTTGCATCACGCGGTGATTACATGCGTAACTCATCACGAGCTTTAGCATCTGGTGATTGGTGGGCATGTGATTATGGACCAGAACTGAGCCGTGGTTTTTCAGCATTAAAAGTATGGGCACATATTGTAGAACATGGTATTGAAAAGCTTGGTAAAACTATCGATCGTAATATTGCATCAGCACAGCACTTATTGGCTCGTATAAAATCAGAACCTAAATTACAATCATTAGCGCCAGTTGCATTTAATATCAATGTTTTCAGATATATACCTTTAAATGGTGACAAAGACAGCAAAGATGAGCTCGATATGGCCTATTTAAGTGCTTTCACACAAGAAATTGTATACCGTATTCAAGAGAGTGGTGTATCTGTACCTTCAACTACACTCATACACAATCAAAATTGTATAAGAGTAAATTTAACAAACCATCGTACGCAGAATTCCGATTTAGACATTCTTGTGTCCAAGGTGTTGGAAATTGGACAAACACTTGAGAAGGAGAACTTTGCTTTAAGAGATAGTAAAAGTAGAAGCAATAGTGCTTTCGATGCATACAATTAAATGAACAAGAAGATAAGAATTATGGTATGGGTTAAAGGACGGACGGACGGGGAGTTGCTGGCTAACCGATGCATGCCTGACAAGATCTGTCTGGTCTCGTCGCATCGCATCAGTTTCCATCCTTTACTCAAAACATTTTTAAATTCATTTCACTCGTTAATGTACTTTGTTATTGGTATTGTTGTATTGCTGTATTGCTGTTGCTGTTATATTCTATTACTACGGATATCACAACAACACTGCACACACAATCAATAATCAGCCAGCTAACATCAGTACAAGTAAGTACGTCAGTTACTTTCACAAACTGTACAAACTTGATATTAGAAATGTTATTATATATTTCTAATTTAAACCGTCCCCTTGTTCTATAATATACCATACACCACACAGCCATGATGTGTTGTGTTGTTATGTTGTAGTTCAGCGGAGCTTATTAATTATGACGAATGTAATGCTGTTAAAAATGAAACATTGGTAAAAGAAATAACATATACTACATCTAAAGTCTTTCAGTCGGTCTCTTGCTTCTACTCTTCTTGACAATTTAATTTACAAACTTTAAACGCATTATGACATACACACATTTCATGGTCCCTCCTCTCTTCTCGTTCATCTCATCTCATTCCCTCCTTTTCCTTACTATGTCATATCATACTATATCATCGACATGATATTGTAGTAATATACGACGTGATATTCACCACAGATGGTGCCTCGATTGCCCCCCTGAGACATCTTCAGCTCACGGTGCTCACACATGCCCCGTATCGAATGAAACATGGGAAAGGGCAGGACTAGACGATTGAACATGGGAAAGGGCAGGATAATGAGAACTCTGTGTATTTACGGAGAACATCATTTTCATTGAACTAACGCTTTCGAATTATGTCTTGCGCCTCCTCTCCCTTCCACACCAAGCACTTCCACACGCCACTTCACCGACAGGATATAGCACTCCAGCGGCTCACATCGTAAGTAAGAATTGAGACCTTTTGCACTGCGCTCAATATGCATTTATCGAGGTGCATAGCGGGATATGATGCTCTCCTTATGAATCGCAAGAAATATCAAAATATAAAATTGCGGACCACTGTGCTTTGATATAAGACACAGGCATTCGATCTTGAGTTACATGTTGATACCAATAAGATCATATACTATTTCCTACACGGAACTACGTACAATGTCTTAGCGCCATTTGATTGCTTCTATTATCACTATGTCTTTAGTGTTGTCGTGAGGTGGATAATGCTCCTTCACAAACACAAAGCCACCTTGAGTTCATGCAAGGTAATTCACAATACTAGCTTGATGATTATTCCGGTGATTCCCATTTTCAATGTTGAGGGTACAATAGGAATATTTAAACTTATTAAAGTGCACTCAGATTAGAATGCCAGTTCTTGAGTGCGGATAATAACTGAGTCCAATCAATCTCCGGCTTTTGATTTGAGAAAGAATAGGGTTCTACTACTCTATTTTACACTCAAAAATAACCAAGCTTTTCACAGCATTTCTCAATTGCAAGGTTGAATAATCGATATGGTTGTAGATTGCAGTTTGAAGTGATGTGCGAAGTTAGTCTTGTTGATTTCAAGCTCGGAGAGACAGCTTGATCGTTCCTTCCTCATTCTTCATGACTTGCATTATAATTCACACACAACATCAACTCGAGCTAGCAGATACCTTATGTCTTAGAATCATGCATACGAATATGGATTGAGTCATTATAAGTTTATTATAGATGATGATGGCCGACGACCTACGAACCAAATTGACTGAGTTCGTTTGTAAGAAACACTCTATTGTTAAACATAACTTTGTTCAAGTAAATTTGTAAGTGTTTTAGCGTGTATGTTGATAAAGTATTTGACCTTTCAATTTTGATTGAAGTATAATATTGAGTGTGATATGAGGCAGTCTTCGTGGCGATAACTTTTGTGAATATTGAGTGTGTTACTGTAGAATAAGACCTTTATATTCTTATCTATCGAGATAAACCTATATAATGTTGCAGTTTGAATCGTCTGTGTGATCCATGTTTTTATCTTACTCAACTTAATGCATGCACCAAGTACTGACTTTTTCGACTCGTTATTTTAACATAATTCTCTTTCCAATTTGCTTAAATACAATATTTATTATTTTAATAGGAAGGTGTATCGATTGAATTAATAAACCAAGCGATTACTTTATTTAAAGTGTATTCTTAATAACATCCTGCTTGAAATTATCACATTGATTTCAGACGGAGTTTGTACTAGAAATGAGAAATATCAATTCTAATGACAAGAGGACTACCATGTCGCTCAAAAAACCCATTTCGTCATATATGCACCTCTATCTGGTACTTTTGACTTTTTTATGTATTGTGAAGCCGGCGGAGGGGTGTGGTCCTGGGGAACATTGGTGGGTAGCAGACAGCTCTGGCGGTTGCGCCAATTGTCAACCCGGTAGATACCAGCCTAATTATATTGGTACCGATACAAGAAGTTGTACACTTTGTGCTGCAGGTAAATACAGCAGGTACGTGTCCTCCACTTCTACTTGCGCTCCGACTATTACTGCAACTCATATGTTGATCTTGTATACGTTGTTAATATTGTTGATTGACATTGTTAGTGTCTGTGCATTTTGCTGTTGAATACATTGGTGTGCGAGTAGGTACTTTGTGTTATTGTCGAGCAAGCTCCTAACCCACTTGTGCTCTGCCTGATATATGTCTATGACTGAATCCATCTATCTCTGAAATGCCTTAATACTCGATTGTATGTCTATGTGTATCTTGACTCTGTGTATATAATCATTGCTTCTATTAGTGAGAGAGCAGCCACATGCTCGGATTGTGCTGCAGGTAAATACAGTGTGTAAGTCTAGTGCGCTTCTGCTACTGTCGCCATGACTACAGATGTTCAATCATTTGAGTCACTTTTTCATGCTCTTACATCTCCTCTGTTGCTGCTTGTATGTACTGCATGTCATTGTATTTATGTTAGTTCAGCTACCCTAGTGGCAATATCCAACGATTTCCTAACCCTCATGTTAAATCCACTCTCCAATATCTGTTTCTTGCCGTCCATTCTTTTTACCAATCGTCGTTCTATTCTTATCAGCACTGGGGCTAGTGATTGCTCGACCTGCCCACTCGGTTATTGGAGCTCAAGTGCATCTTCGAAGTGCTCACCGTGTGCAAAAGGCAGGTTCGCAATTAGTACGCCAATTTCAAATGATGGATGTTTGCCTTGTCCGTTGGGTTACTATGGATATAAGACTGCTAGTTCAAGTGTTGCCTCATGTGTTGCTTGTCCAGAAGGCACTAGTACTGAAGCAGAGGGCACGGCAGTCGAAGAAATAAATGGAGCCATGGTTTGCTCCAAGTGTCCCCAAGGTAAATATTCAAGTAATGGTAATGCAACTCTTAGTATAGGTGGTGCATGTACCAGTTGTCCTGATGGCACAAGTACAGTTACGTCTGGTACCATCGGAACAAACAGCACTGCGTGTAGTACTTGCGACAGAGGATATTCGATGCATATGAATATTACGACGACTATCATTGGAAATACTACGAGTACTGTTACTACACCAATATGCACTTTATGCTCTGAGGATTCACCATATTCTGTCATAGGTAATTATAATAGTAGTGTTTCCAGCATGTCTTGTATGTCATGGGACCATTGCTCAAATCAAAACGGTTTTAATGAAATGTTTCCAAAAGGGTATATTATAATCCCATCTCATATCAGTGTGCTCCCAGATGAAGCATTCCTTTCTTGTAAATCAGCTGCTTTCGCTGTTATATTTCCAGCAGATAGTGAATTAGTAGATGTAGGTACTGCATTCAAAAACTCTTATTTGCAGTCGGTATCATTACCGAAATCACTGAAATATCTTGATCTTTACAATAGTTTTCAGACTACAACGTTCTTGACCTCTATAGGTTTTAGCTGTTTCTCTCAAATTATGTTGCAAGATGTGAAATCTTCGGATAATGCTCAAACAGCTTTAGAAAAACTGAAATTCTTATCGATAACACCTTCTTCAGTATATGATGGTCCATTGCCTGTTGTACCTTTGTCATGTTGCGCAAGTGGTAAGTATAGTGTTACGGGTGATACTAGTAGTTTTTGTTATGATTGTGAACCTGGGAAATTCACATCATCATTAGGGTCAAAAGTATGCCAAAAATGTCCTTCTGGCTCGTACGGCTCTGAAGGTACGGCTTTATGTAGTTTATGTCCAGCTGGTAAGTTTTCTTTAGAAGGAGGCACCAGTTGTGATGCATGTGATGATGGTCAAATCTCAAGTACAGGCTCCTCTAGTTGTAGTATCTGCCCATCTGGCTCTTATGCTAGTGAAGGAAAATCGTTGTGTACTTTATGTCCAGCTGGTACTTACCAACCGATTGAAGGTGCAGCCAACTTTAAATCATGTAAAATTGCTGAAAAGGGCACATTTTCTCCTTTTCAAGGTTCAGATTCTGCTTCAAATTGTACAGCGGGTACTTATAGCCCCAATAAGGGCTCAACTGATTGCTTTCTTTGTCCTTCAGGAAAATATTCAGACGAAGGTAGTACCAGTTGTGAAGCATGTAATGATGGTGAATTCTCAAGTGCAGGGTCCTCTATCTGCGAGCCATGTGGTGGTGATAAGTGACAAAAGCTCGTCGCTTGTATTAAAAATATACCTGATTCAGAACGTAAATGCAAGTGGCGGTATGGGCACGAGTTTCTAGACTTAGTACAAACTCAATGTAAAATTATTCCAAAATGTAATGCTGGTTATTACCTTAAAGATGCATGTCAAGATAAGGCACCACTTGGTGGTGGTTGTGATACATGTACTGCATGCAGTGAAGGTAAGTATCGCCCCAAGAGCTCCGATAGCAAAGAGAACTACGGCTCAGAATCTTGCATTTCTTGCGAACCTGGTACTTATTCTGATGAACCAGGTTTAGAGAAGTGTAAGCCTGCACCGCCCGGAAGTACTGTGACAGATCGAGGTGCAACTTCACCTAAAATATGTGCACAGTCAACATATACTGCAAATCCAGGCGAACCACAATGTATTGCATGTCCAGCTGGTCGTATAACCCCTGGGGCAGATACTAAATCTGGAGATGATTGTGTATCACCAGAATGGAACTTCATTCAGGCAATTATGGCATTAATACTTTTACAACCATTTTGCTATCAATACGTTGTTCGATCGCGTTTTGAACGTTTAGCATTTTTAAGACAATGGAGAGTTACAAAAATCTTACTTGATAATACAAGACAATTACATAGCATGTACTCATTATATGCAAATAAAGAGAGGGCTGAACGTATCTTGCAATGGGGGCAACATAAAATAAGAAATGTAATTATAGTTATTCTTTTGGTATTATTGCTTATTTTTGTGACATTAGCTGGAGTATTAGCCGAAGTAGCTGCAATATCATTCAAGTCAATGATCCTATTCAAAGGTCTCGATTTAGATATACCGTTTATAGAGCGTCTACTTGAATACTGGCAGGCAGTTGCCAATGCACTTGATATGAGCTTTATATTTGAATTATTTGAACCATTTTTAGGTATAATACAGTTTTTTGCATCTCTTAAGATTGATTTTAGTTTTGTTAATGTCACTTGTGCTGGTGCATCTGCACCATACAACCTCGCACTTAACTTACTAGTTTTAGGTATAGCTGTAGTGTTGGTGGGAAGTGATATACAAGTGTTTAAATTAGTCACATATGACGCATATTTATCTATAAAAGGAGAAATGATGAGTAAAGTTGTATATATTCAGTGGCATTTACGTAAAAGAGGAAATTCTGTGTTGTTTGCATACTTTTCAGGGTTGAAGTTGTTCCTATTCGCAATTTTTACTTTTGCCGTAGAAGCATCTGCTAAAGCTGATATTTTCCAAGTATCCTTACAATACATCATGTCTCTTGTTACCGTTCGTGCATTTGTATCAGATAATGGATTGCATGCTTATGATTCTGCTTGTAATAATGTTGCTGGTTATCAGAATTATGATGTGACTTTAGCAACAGTGACTTCAGTTACATTCTATATTTTTGCCATGCCATTTTTATATGAAGTGAGTAAAATATTAGTTCCAGGTTTGCCAACATATGCAGATCCTAACACTGGCAAAGAAAGTTTAATACGGTTATTGGACTCGACGGAGCCAGGCACTGATAATATAACTAATGCTGATGCAGATGACATCGATAGACAAGAGTTCCGAAGGTATTTTGGTTTCCACAAGCTATTGAAACTATTCTCATATGGGTCACCAGATTTATGGTGGTCACAGTTCATAGTATATCTATCTCAATTATCAGCATCACATGTACCTATAGATGTAGATACTGTGTCACCTTCTTTTAAGTCATTACAAGACATGGTATTGAACAAGTTTGGTGAATTATCACCAGGAATACTCTCAGTTTCTGCTGACAATTGTGCGCCGTCTGCATTGAAAAAGACAAGTGAATTCGAGAATGCTAGTGCTACTGCTGTTGCAGATGGTGGTATTGTAAGTACCATTGAGAACTCAAGAGGAGACAGTACCGAACATCCACGTGAACGTTTAGAAGTAATTCAAAGAGTATCAGGAGCAAAATTTCGTGTGTTGATTTCAGAGGATGGAATGCGTGCTTCTCTGTTACAAAGTACGAGACGTATAGGTGATGTATATGAATGGTCATTACTTAATTATTGGAGTGAAAATACAGGTAGTATTGGTTGCATATTACTGAGAATATCAGCAACAACAGGTAGTGTCATTGGCACGAGAACATATGATATATATTCACCCTCGTTTGAAGATGCAAGCAGTGGGCGTATCAGTGAACTAACAAGTGCACTCCTAAGCGGAGGAGTAGAAACAGGTGTGATAGTAGTAGTGATACTCTTAGGCTCTCACAAGTCTGTTATATCTCCATCACTTCCCGAAGCTTTCATGCAAGCAAGTACGCGAGGTGGGCACCTAGCAGGTCTACCTTATCTTCTAATACAAGGGCGAGAAATGCTTCAATCATCATCAATACCAAAATTACAAACTGTATTAATGTCAGATTTTTCGATTGATTTAGAAAGAAATGAATGTGACATCACATCGCATGATTTTAAACGAAATCCATTGAATTCATTATACGAAACAAGATCAGCAAAAGAGACACGAGCTTGGAATAATATGAATTCCCGTAGACTCCCTAGTTACTATTATTTATGTGTACTTGAATACAAAGAAATGGTGAAATATTGTAGCCATTCGATGTCATCGCAGTCCATGCTAACCAAAGCCGCGAATACTTTTATCATTACACCAACACTGTTCTTACTTATTATCACTGGAATATCACACGTCATTACATACGTTGGCAGAAGAGCATTGTGGATAATATACCATAAAATGGTGACGTTTATACGATTGTGTTTAGGTGTCTGGTATGAGTCAGATGTAAAAGCCTTCGGCATGCATAAGCAAGTATTCGAATCCAGTAGCGTATGGTCGTCACCAAATGTTTTATTACGCATTAAGCGTGCGGGATTAAACGACTTATTCGATCAACTCCGTTCTAACGAAGACGTGAATATACCCTATAATTCAGTTAAACAGCTTTTTCCATGTTTGCTTATACACCAAAATGAAGAAAGCTTACGTCGTGATTATTCTATTACAATGTACTCCTTGATTGCTATGAGGGCAGCGTTGCTACAAGCAATACCCTACATGTCGTTACTATCAATATTTGCAACTTACGTGTGTGGGTTTCCCTTATTTGTGAAAACACCTGATTTGAAAGGAATGCTATTAAGGGATTGGATAGTTGATGCTGAAGCAGAAGCGCGGTTGATTATAAAGCAACGTCTTGACCAAGAGGCTAATATCAGGAAGGATGAAACTCATGAGAATGCCCATGCTTTGAATAATCCTGATGTTGACGCTGATGGTATCACTACACTATCACCAACCAAACAAGCAATTAATGATTATAATAAAATATGGCAAGAACGAATGACTGTTGTCTCAAAAGGTGAAGATCGTGTCAACGAGTGGGAGGTCATGCTTTTGAAATATACGGTGTATGTAGGTAACTCGAATTATATTTCTTATATGATGGGAGTATTACGATTTGCTATAACAGTATGGTTACTATTCGCTGACGCATCAACACACCCAGCACTCATTTCATGCTCTTTAGTAATATTGATACCATATGTAATGATAACTATGGGGTTTCCAATGGTCATGCGAATGGGAATCGCAATGTACATAAGTGATGAGCACGTGTTGTTGGCGCTTGGCTGGGTTATTTATCCAATACAAGCTTGTAGAAATGCTTTAAAAAGAAGACAAACTGATAATGTTTCTAACAAAACAATAGAGATGACTGCCAGTGTTACATGCACTGAATCTGATACGAATAATCCAATACATAATGACACTGTTGACACTGATATTATTCCTAGAGCATCTGATGCAGGAGCTATTGTAATTGATGTTGATGACGCTGCAGATGACGCTGTTGATGCTATACCCCGTGCATCTCTTACTTCTAGTACCAAATCACCATTCCAGCAACCAGATCTCGAGTTGTGATAGTAGTATGGCACGGAAGATTTCTTCTTCTACTTCATCTATATATAAATTTAGTACATATGTAAAATGTAAGATGTTAAACAAAGCATATACCAACCAAATAAAACTGCATTTATCACCGATGTCTCCCTCAGCCCCTCGAAGTCTCAAGAGTTGTATTCCGTCGGAATCGGATTGGTCGTTCGTCGGCTGAAATGTAGTCGTTCGCAATTAATTGCACCACAGTCAAGCTAAAGTGCATCATTACGTTTGATATTATTCTATTCTATTGATGTCACACCAAAAATATCTCCTACGAAATCACCTTTCCAACAACCTGACATAATATTTTAAGTTCTGATATATTGTAACACATTATAAAAGAAAAAGAAACATAAAGATTGAAATAATATAAATGCAATACATATAATCATTTTACAAAGACATAATACTCATACAATGGCTTTAAGTGGAATCATGACAGAGATATCCTACCAGTTCATTCCTAAGTATGTACTGAGTTTTTCAAAGCTTCATTCCATTCTTTTTCACTTACACCCTCCCTATCTTGATAGACTTTTGGTTGCCCTATTGTAGGTCCTGTAGTATTCACACGTATTCGGACTATACTACTAGTTGGATGAGGATCTACAAAAGGACCTTTAGATTTACCTAAACCTAAACCTAAATTGGAAGTACCACTCCCACTCCCATGACTACTAAGTCCTTTATTAGTTACACGCCCACCACCATTCAAGCATCTTTCTAAATGTGATGCAAATCTACTACCAGCTACTGGCTGGTAGCATACTGGGCACCTTGCAATTAATCTTGAATCTAAGCTTTGTTGTTTATTAGTTCCATAACCTGAATAAGCTGAAATATATCCACTACTATACACTGTACATTGCTCAAGACTATTGTTATATGGAAAGAAATTACTACCATTACCACCAATACTCGAATTGTTCTCATTTTCTTGTCGTTGTTGTGCATTAAGTTGCTTCTTATTTTGATTACCTCCTTTTTGTGTTACAGGTGCTGGAGATGTTACTGTCGGGGTTATTATAGTTGCGAATGGGTGAGGTTCACCACCAGGGCCCCTATTCGATTGATGATTTGGGTGCAACCTACTATTTCCATGCACTTTACGTAATTCTCCTGTAGAATTGCGCCGATACACACCATCTGCTGTGTTGACCAATATGTGACCATTACACATGAATTCTTCCGGCTCAACTGAAGCTTGCCGTTGTTGAGATGCAGCTGTATTACCGCTTTTGTTTCCTCGCTGTACTGCAGTTCCCGTCCCATTTTCTGAAGATGGCGCAGGTGGTGGCGGAGGTTCTCGCCGGACAATAGGACGTAAATCGTACAAACTATCCATATCCATTTGGCCAGTCTTGATCAACCAGTGAGCATCGAGAGCTACCTCCAACGCCAAGCTCTCAACCACGCTCAGGAGTATTAGTTCCTCTTTAGCTGAACACACAGGCGAATCCATTGTTCTCAATTATATAATCTCAAACACAATTGAGGTATTATTTAAATAATAACACTACCCATATAATGATCAATACAAACTTCACTTATTTAAAAGAAGTGGGATGGTTTTAGCCAAGTAGATTTTGGTCACGTCAACACGAAAAATGGAGTCGGTCCTCTGAAATTATACAACAAAATGTTGCAGGGGGCAAGACATTCAAAACTTGTTGGTAATAAGTATTATATGAAGAGAATTGATAATTTTATTTTATTCAGTTCCACAAAAATCAACATTATTTAAACAATTAACTACTTATGAATAAGTTTGACATCTCTAGAGGATATAGCATGCAGGTCCACTTGCTCTAATACTCGAGAATCTTCATAATGTTCCCAGTGGGTACCATGATGAGGACTGGCAGCTACTTTAGGTACATTTCCTGCAACTTCTGGTATGGGACGTGCAGTTTCCTCATTGTCAACAATTTCTTCTTCTTTAGTATCCTCCTTCTTCGTTTCATCTGATTCAATTACTGCATCAATTAAGCTATTACTTGAAATTCTTGATTGTACATTTCTTATTTCAGTTACAGTAGTAGCATCTGTATCTGCTTCACCAAAAGGAATATTAGTGCGCTTTTCTTCAGCATGTTCTACCTCATTATTATTATCATCATCTGCTTCTACAGTAGTGAAGTTGTCGTCCTTGTTTTTTTCATCACTATATTGTGGTGCTACTCGTTCTGCATTAGATTCAGGAGATACAAGCTGCTCTACCGGTGCAATGCCTTCACTGCTGACATCTTTCACTTGTACAATAGCGTCATTCTGACCTTTGTTTTCTTCATCACTATATTGTGGTGCTACTAGTTCTGCATTAGATTCAGGAGATACAAGCTGCTCTGCCGGTGCAATGTCTTCACCGCTGACATCTTTCACTTCTACAATAGCGTCATTCTGACCTTTGTTTTCTTCATCACTATATTGTGGTGCTACTAGTTCTGCATTAGATTCAGGAGATACAAGCTGCTCTGCCGGTGCAATGTCTTCACTGCTGACATCTTTCACTTGTACAATAGCGTCATTCTGACCTTTGTTTTCTTCATCACTATATTGTGGTGCTACTAGTTCTGCATTAGATTCAGGAGATACAAGCTGCTCTGCCGGGGCGATAGTGGCATCATCTACAACACTTATCTCATCACTAGTGTGTAGATTTGATGTTGCAGTATGAAGAGAATTCATGGACGAAAATATTCGTTGAGGATCATCTGAAGCAGGCATAAATACAATGGGAGCTAGTGCAAGAGTCTTCAAAGCTGATGCTACCAATGGAGTCTTCATTGAGCTTGAATATATATCATGAGCTGCACGTTTTTCACTAACTGGAGTGAATTCTCCTGATGCCATTTTTTTCCGTGAAAGTGATTCATTAATAGCATCTGTTTTAGTTGGCGTCCAATGTCTAACGTCTCTCCAATGCCGTTGAATTTTAGAACAAAATTCGTGAACATGACGTGTGACTGCCCGGCGATGCACTATAGAGACACCTATATCACGTGCTCTTTCATATGCTGCATTTGATCTATTTAATTTTAGTTTTAATATTTTTACTTGTGAATCACGAATAAGTAAAGCAGCACGTCCTTTCCAATTATCTTTTCGTAAACTTATAATTTCATTATAAATTTTACCCAGTAATTCTTTATACTTATTTACTTCTATCACTGTTAAGATATTAGAATGTTGTTGCTGTTGATATAAACGAGTATCACTACTACTAGCAACTTTCTCTGATGACATACGAATAGGTGTTTTACGGTTACTAGACACTAAACCACTGGAAATGTTACTATTAAAGGGCGATCCTACTGGACGGTTTCCACCAATCATAATATTAGTAGAAGCAACTTTAATTACTTCTCCATTATTATTATGTTTAGGTTTAGGACTTATATTAGTTGACAAATCACTTGCCACCCACATATTTTCTCTTTTTACTGATGAAGATGGACTTGTAGGAAATAACCCACCGCTAGACGTCGTACTGTACGCAGAAGAAACATCAGTGCTGCTATCTGTTCGGCTACATGATTGTAATACTTCTAAACCATCATACATATCTAAATCTGGTACTAAGAAATCACTATCAGATGGTAATTGAATTTGGGTTTGAAGATTTTGTATATCACAACTCTCATCATAATCGTCAATATTATAATTTGCGGCGGGTAACTCAATATCTATATCGTTATATTCTGATAATTGTTTGAAAACATTATTTAACCAATTTTCTTGAATTTTCATAATATTAGATAATTGTTTAATTTCTTCTGTATGTTGTATACTACGTTCACGTTGTAATGTATATAAATGTTGCTCATGTGCTGCATCACTTTGTTCATGTCTTGCAGTCAGTAATTCTACTTGCACTCTCCAGTATTCATTCCTTTCATTCAATGCATCTTGCATTTCAGCAAATGTAACGTTGCCGTTGATATCATTATTACTTAAATTATTAGACATTATAGTGCTTGCCACCTCAGAAGCGTTTTGTCCAGATGAGTTTCGGGGTGGTGGCGGTGGCGGCGTACTACCAGGGGTGACATCCAAGTCATCCGATGCACTATTGCTATTGATACCAGATACAGTTGACAATGTTTGCTTTTCTGGTGATGAAATGGCAACAACCATTTTATGTAGAGCTTCACTTGTAGCGTTTCCTCCAGACATTACATGTGCATTCACAGCTTTTGTTGCAGATTCTATAGCATTAATTTTTAATCTTCTCATTTGAGGTAAAACTGTTTCCAGATAATGTTGTCTATGAAGTTCATCACGTTCTCGCATAATGTCTCTATGTTTATCTTCCTGTATCAATAGAGCATTTGCATGATCCATTTTGAGACGGTGTTCGATATCAATAATTTCTTGATTTTTCTGTTGTAATTGTTTTTCCAATACAAGACCTTGCTCATCTGCACACCTTTCGCCTTCAGAACGCTTATCTAACCCATATGATTCCTTTTCTCTATTTAATTTTTTAATAATATTTTCATAATTTTCAATTTTACTATCATATTCTCTTCGTATCACCATGATCTCTTGCTCCATATTATTAGCATTATCAGTTTTTAATAAGCGCAATTTTCTTTGTAATTCTTCAATTTCACTTTCATATTTAAAAATTTTATCATGAAAACTACTATTTTGTGCATCTTGTTCTGATTGAAATTTAACAAATGTATTTTGTTCTTTTTTAGCATATTCTAACTGTAAATTATTAATTTTATGATTAATGTCTCTTTGATGCTTATCATCCATATTTTGGAGCTCTTCTCTGTGTGATGTTATGAGGCTTTCCATACGACATTCTGCTTCAATCAATTTATCTTCTATAATTTGTTTAGTATCATCATGATTCTTAGTCAATGTTGTTATGGTCGCAGATTGCATTTTTTTATTATCATTAATAGTTCTTTCATAAGAAGTTCGCATTGTATGCAATGCTTCCTCGTATTCTTCTTTTAATATATTAAATTGTGACTCATATTCACGTGATGATTCTAACCTTTGTAATTCGACATCTTTTATTGCTTTATCTTTAACAGTATGTAAATCACGAAGTTGTCTAGTGTAATCTGCTGCTACGGCAAGGCGTGCATCTTGTATGGCTTCTTCAGCAGCTAATTTTTCACGAGCTCTAATTTCTTCTAATTCTTCTGTTAATTCTAATATTGATAATTTATGTGATTCTTTTAATTTTTGAATAGATTGTGCATTTTTTTTACCTTCCTCTATTAAACGCAATCTCATAGGTTCAATTCCAAGCTTTACCTCACTATGTATTTCCTCTTGTAATTGACTATGTATTAATTTAAATTCATCTAATTCTTGTATAGCATTATCAAGTTTATTTTGTAATAATGTCTCAGATTTATGAGAATTTGATAGTGATTCCATAGCGATAGCTTCAGCGGCTTCTGCTTGTGATTTAGATTGATTAATATATAATTGTTTTTGTGTTTCTAAATCTACTACATGTTTATTATGTAATAAAGCACCATGTTCTTCCATTTCTTCACGAAGAGTTAATAGTTCAATTTCATGTTCATTTCGTAATTTATCGATTGAATTTTGATGTTTTATAAATTCTTCTTGTATTCTTGACCGTAATGGCTCTGTTTGTCTAGTTATCTCTGCCTGATATTCTGCTAGTAGAGCTTCATGCTCTTTCCATAATAAAGAATATTTTGATTCAGAATCTTTTAATTGATTTTTATAACGTAAATGTAACTCTTCTACGACACGTTTATGATACATGTCAGCTTCATTTTGAATATTTTCACATTTTGCATCATTTTCTGAATTTCTTGCATTTATCATTTTTTCATTTTCGGCTAATATTTGCATATGTTTCTTCATAGAACGTTCCTTTTCGGCAGTTAGTGCTGTAGTCATTTCAACACGCGCCTTATCTAGTGCATCTAAATGTTCTTCTTCTTCTTTTTCGTATGTTTTTCTCATTTCAGCCATAGCACTCTCATGCTCTGATAAAACTCGTAGATGCTTTAAATTTTGTTTTTCTTTTATTCTATGTAATTCATCTTCATGTACTTCATGTAATTCAGCAGTTTTATCAGCGAATTCTTGCATTATACTTGCAACATATGCACTGTGTTCCAAAACCGTTTTTTCTTGCTTAGTTTCTAAACTAAGTTTAGAATTTATTAAATTTTTATGTTTTTCTTCTAAAATAGAATATTTTGCATCAAAATGTTTTAATTCCAAATCATATTTTGTTGTTACATGTTCCAAACTTTCTTCAAGAGTTTTATATGATTCTTGCGATTCTAGTAATTTATGGTCATATTCTTCAACCATTTTATTATATTTAGTCGATTCAATTCGAACACATTTTTCAAGAATTTTATCATGGTTATTTTGAGTGATCACACCCAGACCTTGAGTGTGAGAAGCTAACGATTCATCATAATGTCTTTTCATATCATTTATTTCACGTGTATGTTTTTCTAATATTTCATCTTCTATTCGAGCACACTCGTCTAATTGAAATTGAAATCTTTCTTCTGCTTCTTTTGCTTGATATTTTATTTCTTTATCATGTGATTTTATTTGTCGTTCAGATTGTTCTATTAAATCATTAATACGCTGTTTTAATGATGAAATTTCAACAGATAATTGATTACATTTTGTAGCATTTTCTCCACTAGCAAGAGTCAAATCATTGTAATACCGAGCCTGATTATCACTTTGCTTCTTGTCATAGTCAGCGGTTAGTAAATCCATTTCAATATGGTGTTGTTGAGTTTTTTCACTAAACCATACTTCACGTTTTTGTTGTTCTTCTTGAAGATTTAATATAAGTTGTTTATGCGTTTCATTTAATTGATGTATTTCTTTTTTATGTTGAATATCTTTACTGTCTAATTTCCCATGTATTTCATCATATTTTTCTCTATACTCATCTCTTAATAGAGATATTTCATTTTGGTGCTTTAAAGTAATAATTTCAATAGCTTTAGTATGTTCTTCTTTAGCATACTTTTCATTCATTACAATTTTATGTTCCAATTCATCACGGACACCTTTAACATCACTTTGTGCTTTTTCTAAAACTGACTTTAAGGTAGTTAGCGCATCGGCTTGTACCCCACCTCCATCTGTAAGACGAACCATTTCCGATTGATACCATGCTTCGCGCTCTTCTACTTTTTCATCAGCCATTGCTTTCATTCGTAATAATGTTTCCCTTTCTTCTACAAGTGATTCATACATATCATTATATCGTTTTTCAGAAAGTTCTACTTGATTATTTAATTTTTTTTGAAATATATCTTCCTTTTCAGTTAAACATTGTGCTATATAAATTTCTGCTGCATCTTGAGTTTCCTGTACAGACACTTTAGACTCATGCGTAAGGCGCTTTAACTCAGCTTCTGATGCCTTTTTACATTCTTTTAATTCATTATTTAATGATTTTATTGCTTGAGTAGCATCTTCATCTAAATTGGCGTGTTCTAGCGATAAATATTCATGATCGTTTATTCGTTGTTTTTTTTCTTCATCTAATAAATTTTGAATAGATAATATATCATTTTTATGAATATTTTTAATATTATTTATACTATTATTAAATTCTTCATTTTGTTTTGATATATGTGATAATAGTTCATATTCTCTTTTTGCAACATTTTTTTCTAATTTTTTTATTGCTTTCTTAGATATATATGACTTTGTAATTAATTTATCATAATATGACTTCATTTCTAATAAAACATCTTTTGTATTGATTTCATGTGCTGATATAATAACTTGAACCTCTTGATATGAGTAGAATTTTTTGGTTTTCTCCATGTCTAATGAATTTAAACTTACCGGTTTTATATTTAATTTCTGCTGTTGTTTTGGTAATGCAGTTGCAGGTATAGTAAGAAATAATGCTGAAGTTTGCGGTAATGATGCATATTTTACATCATTATTCTTATCTTGGCTAACTTTAGACGATTCTGCAATAAAATGTGAACTATCCGCCGAATCATGATGTCCACCCCAAGCAGAAATATCAGAATGTTCATCTGACTCTGAATTGGAATGTAACACTACAGAGTTATTGCTACTACTAGAAGAATCACTGTTATGTCCACCCCAAGCAGCAATATCAGAATCGTCGTCAGTAGGGGAGCTGCCACTAGGATATGATGTTACCGTATCACTGTCACTATTCCGTGGCTCACTATTACCAGCTTCTTTATCTTCGTATATATCATCATAAGAAAATCCGACATCATAACCTTCATTTTCTGCTTGGGCTTTCTTCTTTTTGATATAATCACGTGTTTTTTGTATTTCCATATCATTTTTTAATTTTTCAATATTGTCTATATCGTCATCATCATCGTCACTCGATTTAGATGCAGGAGAAAGGAATGAACTCATACTAGTATCTACATGAGACTTCAACTTTTCATCAGGGCTAGTAATGGCAGATTTACTGTCAGCACCTTTTAACTCTAATAATGCTAAGTCTTTCTCATAACATGATACCGTACCCATTTGATAAGGATAATGTGCTCCAGTGTATAACTTTGTTGCGTGGTATTCATGCTTAGAACTATGTGATATGGCCCCAACAAGCTCACTTTCATCACCACTACCTTCACTATAATCTTTAGAATCATCATTAAATGATGTTTCTTGTTCTTTTTGATCTATTAGTTGCGCATTTATTTTAACATCAAGTGAAGCTAAACTACTCAATGAGTTATTACTATCACTTCTTGTTAATTGTGATGACGATTTACTATATGCAAGTGCATTAAAGACTCTAGGACCTATATGAGCATAAACTGCATCATCAACAGCCATATATACTGAGAAAATCACACTATCCAGGACACCCTGGTTGGATTCTTGCGTTAACCAGTTCCTTACTGTTTTTAATGCAATTTTCGCAGCAATTTTAGATGGAAAACCAAACGAACCTGTTGCTACACACGGAAAAGCTATATTACGAATTTGTATAGGACGTTCAGATGATTTATGACGATAACCAGTCGCCACTTCTTTTTCTTTTGACGCTGTTTGAATAAGATTCAGTTCTTTACATGCATTCAAGCAATTCAAATAACATGTTTCTAATTCATCTAACCACTGCTGGTCGGCTTCCAATGCTGCACTATTGTTAATACCTTTATTATCACCACTATCAGAATAAAGTGGTGCTTGGTTGGGACCCCTTAGGTGTATGACATAAGATGAAGGTAAAGCATATCCTTTTGTTATACGCAAATCTCCTGATTGTAAATTGAGTGTGGTATCACTGCTACTACGAGTGTTCTTATAGGCATGAATAGAAGCAGGAATGCCTTCAGCAATGAGGCCCGTACCGATATTATCATCACTTGTCGTATTTGCAAGATCTACAAATTGCCCACGTTGACAAGCAATACGTAATCTGGGCCCTGCTGCCGAATGCACAGCATTATCGACACAGGGATGTCCAGGTTGATAACAACCTAATAAACGTGGATTCGATGCACAATTTACTATAGCATCACATTTTAAATCAGTTATATCACCTCTATAAATGCATACGTCAGTCGCACCTATTCTACCAAATGCGGGTAAATTATTACAATCTGATATAGTTCTAAATTTTTCACGCTCATATATTAAAATATTTTCAATATTTGCTAAACTCTTTTCATCGAGATATTGATGGACCAATACGCTACTACATAGGACATCTGCTAATGCAATCCTTGCTTGCGGTGCATTACTACTTGGATCATGTGCTACCTTTGATGGCGATGATTTGTTACGAAGCGGCTTTTTCAAAGGGTTTTTATGTTGCTTATGAATACGCGTACATGCATCCAGTGCTTGCTTCACTTGGCTCGGATAAGAATCATTATCTTCTGCCATCGTGGTCTACCAGTAATGGTTTCAGTAGCCTTGCAACGCTTACAATATCAATAAGCAAAGTCTGACAATTATTAGTACCAAAAACTAGACACGGATGCAACTCAATAGGTCGGAGTAATATATCTACTAGTTTGATAGCATATTCTTTAGAAAACCAACTACTATGAGAGTTTTGGAACCGACGGAGACCTGTCCACAATATTTCTTTCTCTGAGCACAATATAAATAAGTTTTACACTATAAAGTGTTGAGACAGAGAAAGTTCAGAGCTTGTTATTTCAGCGAGCACAGGCTCGTTTTAACTATCACTAATACGTGAAAAGGCCGATAGTATCTGATCCTGAGTCCTGAGCTAAGTAACTTCAAGATGACAGGAAAGGTGGCTGTAGAAGATCCCCAACTAACAAAAAGTTACCCAGGAATGAACTTTTCAGACCCTGATGAGCGTAATCTTGCTAGCCTCAAGTTTTTGAGTGAATTATTTGCAGAAAGCCGCTTCAGCACGGGTAACTTTCTCTCATTGCTATTACTTATAATATATTCGCCAATAGGGTTAGTTTTAGCAATTCTGAGACTTATAGTATTTCTACCACTGGTAGGTATTTTCGTATGCATTATACCTCCATGTCTTCGAACGGCATACACACGTGCCTTTTGTCTTCTCCTATTTGGTATACATATGAATGTGAAAGGGAAACCTGATAAAGAAGCTCGAGTATGGACAGCTAATCACACATCAGAGTGTGATGCACTTGCTATCAGATCACTAGCTAACCCTCATATATTAGGATATTCATTTTACTTACAATTATGGTGGTTGAAATTCAGTCCATTAGCTTTATTGAGTATGGTGTATGTACCACAAAGATCCAGATCTGATGGTAATGATGATGCAAGAGATGCTATACGAATTATGATCAAAGAATTACTAAAAGAATCATCAAATCCTATATTGGTATTCCCAGAAGGAGGTTTAACAAATGGTAAAGTAGGCTTATTGCAGTACCACATGTTCATGTATAGTCTCGATGTTCCTATTCAACCAGTGCGTATAACCATATCTACACCATTGCCTATTAATATTGATTATGATAATTCGACATTTTTTATGAATGTATTTTGGATATTATTTATACCATTTCGATCATTTAATTTAACATTTTTAGATTCAGAAAGACGACGAGGTATGTCAGTCGGTAGTAGTAGTAGTAGCAGCAGTAGTAGTAGTAATTGTGATACAAAAATTATTAAAGAAAACGAGAATGAAGAAACTGTTCTAGAATTTGCACAACGTTCACAATATAATATGGCCTTGTCTATGGGCATTAAAGCATCACCATTTCTATATAAAGATAAAGGACATTGGTTGAAATTAAAGCAAGGTTATTTATCACACGGGATAAATATTGGCCTAGAAGTTGATGAAATTTCACAGTGTGTTCATGTTTGGGATAAAAATAATAATAATAATAATAATAATAATAAGAAAGTTATACCAGTAGAAAATAAAGAAAATTCAAGTATTGAAGAAACATTAAAAAGTCGACTTATTAGAGATATACATATGAAGTGGAGCACGGGGGATGCGAACTTCAAACATGCTGTCATAATACCGTCATCAACATCGTATAAAAATGATGAAAACATTTAAAAGTAATAAAAAAAGGGAGAGAAAGAGAGAGGGGAGTATGTATTATTGTGAGTGCTCCAGACTAATATCGCTTTGTAAATAATTTTTCATTTGTTATAATATCAACAATATTTCATAGTATGCTTCATTCTCATTGGTTTCAATTTTTTTATTATATATAAAATATTCAAACATATGTTGTCGGTGCACAGATCTGGTATGATGGTGCGATACCGAGTAGACGTCAAGTGACTGTCGATAGTTAGTCATATGTAAACTGTTCCCCTACAGAAGTTGTAACCTTTAAACAAAGTTCGTACACTAAAATACCTTGACGTTTACTACTCAGTGAGTAAGACGATCACAATAGCAGCAAAAATTAGTGGTTCCATCTAAACCATGGCATAATACTTTGTAGAAATAATTGTAGTAGTGGTGCTTCCATATCTAACGTATAACCTGCATCTACCGGACGGACGACATCGAGTATATGTTTTCTACAAACCAGACCTTCATCACTTTGTGCAACTTCTCCTAATGCTGCTGCTGCAGGCGGTGGTACTCTTTCAGAGACATCGTCATCATTTTGCACAGGTGCAATTGCAGCTGGCAAAATACGGCGAACGATTCGATCTATAAAATCATCTTCTGCATTTAGGCCGTTATCCTCACCCCACAATTCAGAATGTTCTTGCATTAATAACTGCAAATCTAATCCTGCTAATGCTTGTATTATATTATCAGTATTACCATGGAGACCAGTGCCTCTGTCACGTAATGCTCTTTGGAACCGTTTTGTTAATGTTGCTGTCTTGCCTTCCTGTGCAGATTGAACATCTACACCTAATATGCGACTTAAATCAACCCCTTCACGACGAAAATGTTGTCTTTGGCGTTGTAATTGCTCATCTTCGAGCATCATAGGGTCCATTAATTGTGCTTCAATTGGATTAGCATCATCAGGAATATGAGGAAATCTATCTCTATAATCGTCTATACTAGCATATTGATACTTTAATAATGCAGGATGACACTGTAGTGATTTATAATCATAATGAACATAATTAATATGAGTATGAATGACTGTATCTGCCACGTCTTCTGTCTCGTGATTAATAACAAATGAAGCATGATAATCTATCGCATGCTGTACGGCACTTTGTAGTACCTGGCGATGTTCATCTTGATTGCATATTTCTGCATTTCTCATTGCGTAAATTTCAGCTAAATGATTTAATATTCCTGAATTATCAAATTTTGAAGTATTTTTATCATTTTTTTCTTTTGATGTACAAGAAGTACCTGTACCTTTGCCGTCAGTAAACAATGAACTTTGCTGAACTCGAGCGTCCAAATCAGACACTCCAGGACAAGGATTTAAATAAGTCAATAAAGTAGGTATCATATATGGCCAAGCATATACAGCTTCAGCTAGCAATAGCTCGCTCACTGGGATATCACATGGTGCTTCATCTTCTGCATCCTCTTTTGAAGAATCACCCAACACATTGCCTTTACCTTGATAATGTTTTGTTGTAATATTAGTTGATTCTGTATTTGTTTGTTGTTGTTGTTGTTGCTTTTCCCACATGAGCTCCATAAATGCTAATGAATACCACCAGTTTCCTAAATGACTGACATATAGCTGTGCTTTCTCTTCACCAGTGACGCTTTCATATGTTTCTGTTTCAAGGGACAAACATTCATTTTGTGAACCAAATACAAGTTTCACTCTCCAAGGAGATGAAGAACAAGCTGTATTGCGAACTATTTTCATATCTTTTAAACCAAATATATGATGTAAAAGTTGTCTACATTCATAAAGTATTCCTGGTTTGGTTGATCTGGCTGCTTGTAACAAATAGTAATCTATACATAATAATACGTTCATCGGGTCTTCTTTTGGTGATAATGCCAATATCATTCTACTTGTATCAGCTGCAAGGCCATTATAACCCATCATACCTGCTATTTGCATATATCTAAACAGAGATATAAAAAATGGGGTATTTTCTGGTACCCGCCAATCCAATAAACATTCTGCTTCATGCTGACTATCATGGACTATATGACCGCTAGATGCTACTGATATGGGTAAAGGTACCGTACCTGTTCTCAAAGACGACAGGAAACCTTCCATAGCACTTGCCTCAAACGCTAACAAGGCACGTCGCACCATGTCCAATGCCCTCTCCATTCCTCCACTAAGCTTCGCAAATACACCACTTAGCTGTAATAAGCACTCAACATTATAACTATCAATATGAATAAGATACATAATTAACCTATTTACATCTCCTGTATTTGCTACAGCACGATACACACGTTGTTGTTTAGCATATTCCATACTGTGTTGAAAGCAATACAAACCTCTATTACCCTTGAGGCTATGCTGCTGCTCTCGGCGCATGCCTAAACCACCTGCAGCAAACGATGGGGGACGACCCCATTCATCTTTGGTACCAAACATAGCTCCACGTCCGGTATTACCTTTTTTAGAGCCTTTTGAATCTTTATTATTTCCATTACCCATTTGTTTAGCAAATTCTGCAGCAGCTGCAAATCTTCTATTTATTAACGTATCAATATCAAGCATAACACCGGCAGAGTTAGCACCACTGATAGCTGTCATATCAATGATTGATTTAACAGAGGATACATCACCATTTAAAACTGTTCCTAAATGTGAATGATCCATGGAAAACATGGCTTGGGAAATCCTTTGACGCACTTCTTCTGGGCTATCTTTATATGATGATACTTCCTTCAATAAATTATCCATCAAATCCAATTCTTCACGTTCACGCATAGCTTCATGCGCTGCTGCATCTTCGATTTCCTGTGCTTCTTTTGCTGCAAGAGCTTCAAGCTGCTTCTTTTTACTCGCTCTAGCGCTCAAAGTTGGTTGCTGTACTGATGCAGATTCATGTCCATCAATAGAATGAGTAGTATCTTCGTTATCGCTATCACTATCACTTGAAGAAGAAGCCATATCTGTAAATGAGAATCCCATACCCTTATAATTGGAAACATCTGATTCATCACTACTACTTTCATTAGCAACTTCGATTTCAGCAGCTTGCGCCAATGCTAGCTTCTTTCTTTGACGAGCTGACATAGATTACAATTTTGGGATGTTTCGCGGTAGCGATTAATCATAAAAAACATATGGGAGTGGCGGCGTCAACATTGCCATTTAATCCGGATTCCAAACCTACCCAATAAAATAAAAACACCAAGGGTTCTGGTATGTAGAGATGAGCCTTCAATAGAGTAATAATATTAGCTTAACTCACAATACTCACAAAATTTACAATATCACTATCCATTCATTACCCAAACCCATTGTTTTGATTCTTCTTTAATTTCATTCTAAAGAATTCATTCAAACCTTTTTCAACTACGTTTATCACTCATATTACTGCTGTAATTGGAATACCCCAGAAAAAAATAGGCTACAAGTGCTAGTGACAAGGAGAAACTTAATGCAGCTGCAGCATATGCAGTGTATACAAAGAACACTATCTCATCTTCAGTATAACCAGCAAGTTTTGTCAATACTACAGCTGACTTAGTTTCATTCCGTTCCAGAGATGACTTGACAACCTCTTCGATCTGATCAGAACTACCACTCAATGGTGGCGCTTTAGAGGTGGTACTTGAAACTAATAATTCATCATTTTTTACATCTATCTTTTTATTACTACGATTCGATATATCTGAAGAAACACCTTTTGCAACATCAGGTTTATTACTAGAATCGCCTCCTGTTTCATCCGATGGCACAATATTGGAATCACTGATGATTGCTGATGCACCTGTATTATTAGTTTGAGCTGCATTGGTGCTGCTACTACCACCCCCGGACTTTGAATTCGTATTGCCCACTTTACCATCATTTACTACAGAAGTTGATGCAGCACTCGTTGTGGAAACAGCAGAAGTAGTAGTAGTCATAGAAGAAGATTCCTTAGCTTGTCCTGTATCAGTGCCACTACTGGAAATGTGCTGTGGTACTGACTGTGATGAACTGGCACTGATCTTGCTTTTACTTCCTGAAATATTTGAAATACCTGCATTCATACTAGGCTGATGAGGAGAATTATTTACAATAGAAGTATGGGATGTAACCAATGGTATATGGTTACCATTGCTACCTAGTAATTTCTCGTGTTCAGTCAATACATTGCGATAACAATCACTTATTTGTGCAGTGTACAATTCCAAAATAGCTTGTGAAGTTTCTAAATTTTTAATTTTTGTCATTAAAACTTTAAATACATTATCTTGCGAATTAACATTATCAGAGCCTCCTGTACTTGGGTGTATATCACCACTACCCGCTTTAAGTTTTGCTAACATTTTGGCTTGAAAATTAGGAAATTTTAATAATTCTAAACAAGTAACTGCAGCTGTTGTTGTTGTCGTACCACCGGCTGTTTGTGTGCTTGTTGTGACTCCACTTGTCGAAGTTGTCGATATTGTTGTAGGTATATTTGTAGTAGATGGTGTAGATGATAAAGTGGAAGTTGTTCCAGCACCGGCACTAACCGTCGTCATGCCAGGCGATACGGTTTTCATATGATGTAACATATCATCTTTTGAGGTCAGAGGCATACGTACTGTTGCGGCAGCATCTGCATAGGACATTGAATCTAAATTCAACCACGAGAATTTGGGTACTATATTTGTATTAACATCATCATTTGGTGATGATGATGCAATAGATGCATCGTGATCATTGGCTTTGTTAGATCGGGAATCTACAGATACATTAGCAGTATCACCGTCATTTTTACCAGTTACTGTGGCTATACCTGTACTGTTATGATCTATGTTTACAATTGAATCATCTGATATTTCTTTGTCTTCCACAGATGCAGCTATGGTTGCTGCAATATCTGCTTTATTTTCAACTTCAACAACCGCCGCCGCAGACGCCGCCATACCTTCATTTTCGATAGTCAATGACGATACCGGCGTTTCATCTTGATCATTTTCATTTGATAATACTCTATGTGATATAATTTCCTCAACAACAGCTAGATCAGATTGAGTTCTTTGTTGTGTTGCTGTAAGTGGAAGTAAATCTTTATTTTGATCTCTTTCTTCTGAATCAACTATATCAATAGACCTACTGACACTAACATCTATATCTAGAGATGATACTTTTACGACATGTGATTTTGATAGCAAATCTAACTTGTTAGATAAATCACTGATGGGAGATGACTCCAAATCTACATTTACATCTGTCTTTGCAGTTTGAGACGAATCATGAAGTTCTTCGGTTATATTAATATCACCGTCATTTACAGATACAAATTTTGGAGGAGTGTGTTTTCGTACAGTAGTATCAATGTGAGACGAGCTTAAACCCATAGGTTCTTTGTTTCTATTACTTGGATCGATATGACTATTCTTATCGATACTTTCATTATTTTTGCTACCGCTAGTAGTACCGGTATCAGTGGATGATGTTACATCTGATGTATCAACGTCGTTCATGGAACTAATACTATTCGTCATATCTTTATGGACCGCTTCCACCATATCACGTTTGATAGTATTAGCTGAAGTGCTCTTATCATCGCTATTATTTCTGTCAATCATATCATCAACACTAATATGTCCGCTTTCCGTCGAATCGTCATTAACTGTTTTATCTGCTTTCGTCGTAGTAGTACTTGTTATTGTCCCAATAGAGTTAATTCCGTCCATAGAATTCATTTGTGAAGATATATGAGTTTCTGTAATAGCGTTTTCGTTGTTCAATACTGTTTCCACAATTTCAGTTTGCATTTTGCGACTACTCTTATCAACACTAGGGCTAGATTCATCAACGGCACACGCTCCATGATCACGATCAGAAGGATCGGTAACGATAGGTATCTCGCCACTTAATTCATTTTGTGTTTCATTTCTTTGTTCAGCTCCTTCTTCTAACAGACGATTCAATTCATCATCCTTTTGTCGAAGTACGCGTTTTTCTTCATCTAGTTTAATTTTTAATTGAAGTTTATGTTCATGCAATGATAACTGCTGTTTTTCATAACGCTTTAATTCTATACGATATGCGTCCATATGTGCTTGCCATGCACTGTGATCACAGTGTGGTTGCTCATACAGTATTATTGATGGCTGAATTACAGCAATATCTCGTTCATACGACAGTTGGAAAGTTTCTATGGAATACTTACCAGTAGCGTTACGATACATGTCATCGATTGGTGTGGGTTGCTCTAAGAGAGGTTCATCAAAAGTAAGCAACACCATTTTTTGCAATTCTTTATCCTCCTCCTCATTATCTTGTTGCTGTTGCTTTTTAGAGCGTATTTCTTCTTCAAGTAATAATATTTGTTGTTGCTCTTCTTCTTGCTGTTGTTGTTGAAGCAATAATTGTCGTTGCTGCTCTTGCTCTTGCAACAACTGTTGTTGATGCAATTCAACAAGTTCTGCAGCTTCTTCAGCTAAAACTGAACTTAACAATTGTGCAGCACTTTCAGATAGTGATAATTCTTTTTGAACAACATTACCTTTACTATGAGAATTACTACCAGCATCAGAAGTTATTCCATTGGTAATCGAATTAGTACTATCGTTATCATTAGCAATAAGTGTGTCTTTTTGTAGTTGTTGTTTTTCTTGTTCTTGTAAATTTAGTTGTTGTAGAACAGACCGAACACTATCAGCATTATCTCTCTCTACTTCCTGTTGGAATGATGCGATAACTGTGGTCCCGTGTACTTTAATTTGTGAGATTGTACATAAACTATCATCATAACCACCATCATCGCTATAATGTGATATAAAATTAATTTTTAAATATCTTGTATGACTACCACTAAATACTTGAGAATTACTACCATGTGTCATATCGAATTGTTGTTCACCTAGTTTCGGTGCCGCGTTATACACTCCGAGATCACTCCATTTGTCTGTTGGATATACTGTAGCTGCTGCAATACTAAATTCATTCAACATTGAACTGTATTTTTCATAATTAGCTAAGATAATAGACGATACAACCACATCTTCACTTAAGCCTAATACAACCCATTTATCATCATTACAAGGACTTATACCATACTTATCTTTATCATCATCTAATAAATAATTAAATCCTTTCGACGTTGAGGATTTGTCCAATACAACAGCACCAGCAGCATGTGAAGCAAAATTAAAGCGTTTCTCTGTTTGTCCACCACTTTTAGCAATGGCAACCACTGCATGTTCATGTTCATCACGATCAATTGTTAGTGTATTTACTTGTTCAGTTTTCTCTTGAATTGTATCATCGACATTTATGGGTAGATCGTTAGTTGTAAATGTTTCTTCATCATCAGGTATTGTTACTTTTTCAGATAAGTTACTATGTTCTTGCTCTCCATTCAATACTTGAAATTCTTCATCTGTGTCCGTTCTTACTAAATCAATATAAGGTTGCTCCGACACTACGGTATCCATTTCCTTGTCTTCAGTAGATATTACTGATGATTGAGCAGAAGGGGAATCATCGATGATATCGACACCTATGGAGCTGTCAGCAACAAGTATATCATTGCTGTTATCTTTTTTTATAATTTCTTCATGTTTTGGTAAATTAATGACACCATTGCTGTTTGTGTTCTCATCATGATCATGATTCAGAGAAACCTCAGCACTATCCATATCTATATTCGTTATAGAGGAAGATGAATGCATTTCATCAAAAACTTGATTATCTATAGTTTCATTTACATATCCAATATCACTACTGTCAGATACACTGCTCGGTGAAGTCCCATCTTCCATAATCCTCGTGGCAAATGTAGTATCAGCATGATCATCTGCACAACTCACTATGAGCAATGAAAACAAATTGAGGAGTAGGAGTAGATATGTTTTTTTCATATTATCATAATTGCAAAAATCATAGTTTTTATTTGTTAATTATAAAATGACAGGAATTTCAGGGACGGCATCGTAAACTTCATAAACCAAAAAAATCACGCTTCCGTAAAGGTTCCTGCATATTGATATACTCTATTAATTATTAATAAAAATATCAATGAAATAGCAATCTCTAGAACAAATTAGAGAATATAGATTATGATTAAATTTGTTATTTATCGGTATTTTAAGTTATAATGGATAGGAAAATTTCGATGACCGCACGAAGATTCTCAAAAATTTTACCTAACTAATTACTTCTGTGGATGAAGTGAATTTTGGATTTATCATACTCCCATTTGCTTGTTGTTATTTCGGAGACAACACTCAATCGATCTAAATAATTAATTATTTCCCCCTCCGCGATCGCGATTTCCGCCACCTTGGTTGCGATTTCCGCCACCACCTTGGTTGCGATTTCCGCCACCTCCAGGTTCTCTATGAGCAAATTTACAGTTATCACCATTGTTGCAGTTACCTTGCTGCCAAAATCTGCATATTTGGGCTTCAGTCTTTTTCCTCTTTTGATTATCGTTCTTACCGCCACCACCTTGGTTTGAATCGCCTCTTTCCGTAGATTGCCTTTTCTTTTTATTGCCACCATTAATTTTATATGGTATGTCATCATATTCTTTACGTACATTATTGTAATGAACAATTTTAACATCAAGATTAGCTGTCTTATATTTTTCTAATGCTGCAGTCATTGCGTCAGCAATCCACACGTGATCATTACCATAACTTCCACCACCAATCAACGTTAAGAATAAAGTTTTCCTTTCGTGCTTTATTTCAGCTATAAAAGCAGCATAAGCTATCGTTGCTTCGTATGCTCCTTCTAACATAAGTCGTGCTAATGGTTCTTGTAATTCTTTTTTATTTTTACCACGATGATCTAGTGCAGTTTCAATAAATTGAGGTGTAACCCTGTCATAACTAACAGGTAAACCAGAGCAGAATACTTGTGTTACTTTATGTCTCACGTTTAATTCTTGATCCATAACATCTGTATCAGATTGTATACCAACTTGAATACTCCCAACAATACTTTCTTTATTCTTCTGTAAATCCTTTGAATTTCTTAACTTCATTAACGAATCTTTATTTGCCGGTAATAGATATCCATTGTGCGTAGAAAAGTATTTATTTTCTTTATTGTCTAATAAAATTTCAACTTTTTCAAATAAATTCAATTGCATATCACCATGTTGTCCTTTGTCAACACCATTAGGTATTAAATAATTACGATATATTGCACCTGCTGGGCAATTTAAAGCGCAACGGGGTCCCTGCGATGATGCGTGAGCATAACCTGTAACACCATCTTCAGGGGTTTGTCCTGAATTAATCATCATAAGACAATTAGTTTGGGATGTAACTTGAATAATGCAGCCAGCATTATCCATATCACTATGAATGACATCAATATCTTCAACAATGTTTTCAACTTTCATTCTACAAGAATTTTTATCCTCAGCACTATTCCGCTGTACTTGACCATACATTGAACTTAAGTCATGAACGGCTTTTACATCAAACTTTCCAGCTTGAAGAACTTTGTCTTTATTAAACTTTGATCGTATTAGATTGCATTCTCCGTCCATTTCAAAGTTATCGCTTACATATTGAAAATTTTTAAGTGCATTTAAGCTTGGATTTTTTTCAGTAAATTTAAATAAGTTTTCAAACCATGTATGATCACCTTGATCAAGAGGCCCAGTATGCCCAGAATGCTGAGTTGGCAAATGTAGTATAGGATGATTACGACCTGGTGTACCTGGTGGTGATGTTATCATTGGTGGAGGATTGGTTAATCCATTGGGTGCACCAAGAACATGTTCTCTTGTTGGTTCATATTTTGGTAATAGCGCTGGTACTGGTGGAGCACAACCGGGTAATTGAAATTCAGGTGCACGACGACGACGAATAACATTATTAATTTGAGGTTTATTAGCGCCTGGTAAAACAAGAGCATTTGAATCAGTATTATTAGTGCTAAAATCTTCAACAAAATTAAGTAAATGTGTTAGCATACCTTCAGTAATTTCATGTTTAACTTTTGGAAATCCTTGAAAATGACAATCAAGACCAATTTGAGAAAAATTATCTATTGCTTGTTTAGCAAGGCCAACTTGAACAATATCATCATCATCACCATGCATCATTTCTAATGGAAATTGTTTTACCATTGAAATTGTTTCGTTATGGTTAATTAAGTTCTGTAAGTTTTCATAAATATGTGAATATGGTGTTGCTAGTGTACCCATTGTAAATACACCCCTAATTTTATTGTTAAAATGCTGTTGAAAAATTCCTATATGTGATAAAGCGTGTAAAGCGATATTACCACCTTGTGAAAATCCACCAATAAAAATATGATCCACATTTGGATAACTTGGAGCTATTGTATGTAAATAAATATCTAAATGGTTTAATGTATCAAGCACATTTCTCTCATCTTCACCTGATCTATCTGTATCTGGTAAAAATTTATTTTGTTCCCAACCAAAGGCTTGATCATACCATGCAGCTAGTGGAGCACCACCTGCAGCTGTGAAAGGTATGTGCTTATCTCCAGGCCAAACAATTTTTATATTATCCCTATCGATTCTTGTCTTAAAGGTTGGACTTTTATTTGCAAGAAAATCTTCGAACTTTCTTTGATCCCAACCTACTTCATGAAAATAAATGATGAGAATTTTCGTTTTTGTGTCCTTCTCCGCCATATTTAATGCAATGAATAAAGATGACTGCGCAAGGTTTATAATCAACTAAATACGTGAAGTAAGCGTTTTCTGTGTTATATTCCGTAAAGAAAATACTTTTTGTGTGCTTTAGCCCATGAAAAAACTTTTTTTGGTCTAAATCGTCAGAACGCCGTTTTCGTGTGTATGTCGGGGAAAGTTGAGAAATCGATGTAGCGTTTCGGCCATTTTGTAATCTACTAATTATAATATAAAGGAGGGAAAGTCTAGTACTAATGAAGAGTAAAAAATTATCTCGTATGTAGAATAGATTATATCTAATATCTACTTAGTTCAATTATACAAAATCTTCGTCGTTACAAATTATAAGAGTAATCAATCGGTTTTATTTCAACCAACAACAATTTATCTTCGAAATTGGCTGAATGGATACATCAACCACATTCTACTACTTTCATTTCAATTAAATTTATTTGACTTACATGACAGAACTTGATGTAGAACTTAATGAAACTTCTTGATCATATACTACTTTTGGTGCTGAACTTGAACCAACAGCAGGAGTAATACTTGGCGGACCATGCGTATTAACAACAGTAGGAGGTGGTGGTGCTTGTAGAGATGGCACAGTTGTTCCTTGAGGTACAACTGGTGCTGGAACAGTATGTCGTGTTGCTAACGACGGTGGTTGTGATGTTGGTACAGCTCCAGAACTCACTAAATTATTTCCACTTCCGTGTGAACGAAGAGAAGCACTAGGCGGACCAGCAGCATTACTATTCATTTGTGGCGGACCAGCAGTATTACTATTCATTTGTGGTGGACCAGCAGTATTACTATTCATTTGTGGTGGACTAGCAGCATTACCACCTACTGCACCAAATATTGGTGGTGGTGGTAAATTTCTTTGTGCAATTTGATGTCCATACCTTGCTTGCAATGCAGGATCATTTGACGACGAATGAAATCCATCTGGGACAATTCTACCCTTTGCACCTCTATTATTAAATCTCGAATCACCCCCACCGCCTGGTGCATATCCGTCATTTGATGGTGCAACTGGTGGTTGTGAATGTTGTACAGGTGCTGCTGTTACTATAGGAGGTGCACGTACAAACGGTGCTGTTACAGATGGAGCAGCAGCGTATATATTAGTTGGTGCTGCTGGTGCACTTACCTGAACTGGCACTGTAGTTTTTGGAATAACTGGCTTAATTGGTGAATGTGAAACAAATACTGGTCTTGCCCCGGTAGCAAATGGACCACCAGGAGGGCTCATGGTAGGCTTAGATACTGGCGCAGGTTGAGTTGAAGGCACTTGCTCAACAGGTGCTGGTACAGATACTACTGGTGTAGGTGCTTGCACAACAGGTGCTGGTACAGATACTACTGGTGCAGGTGCTTGCACAACAGCTGCTGGTACAGATACTACTGGTGCAGGTGCTTGCACAACAGGTGCTGTAGGTGCTGGTACAGCTGCATATGGATTACCATCTACAGGTGGTGGTGCCATTTGAGTTTGAACAGGTTGTTGCTGAGGTTGCTGTTGTGTATAGTAGTTCTGTTGTTGTTGTTGTTGTTGTTGTGCATACGGATTAGAATATTCAGCATATGATGGATGCTGTAATGAACCCTGCTGCGCAGCGTAAGGGTTACCCCCCCCATAATCAATATCTTGTGAAGCTATCGGTGGTGGTGCTGGTGGTTCAACAACTATATTTGGATCCCTTGTTTGTATATTAGCAGCATAATGATTAATTTCATTGCCCCATTGCGTACTACCTCCATTTGCAGCAGCTGCAGCATTTGCTTCAGCTTCTGCTTTAAATTTTAATGGTAATAAATATTGTCTTACTGAATGACTATCTGTACTATCATATGGTGTTCTACCATCTCTATTGATAGCAACAACTTGTTTCATTGCACCTTGATCAATAAGATATTTACACATTTCAACATGACCATATTTAGCAGCATAATGTAATGCTGTATTACCTGTACTATCTAATAGATCAATACTAACACCTTTATTTGTTAATGCATCCAACACTTCTTTATTATTAAATCTACATGCAATATGCACAGCACCATGACCACTATTAGCCATTAAACCATGTATATTAAATTCACTACTATTCATATCAATGAGAAATTTTGCTTCACCATTACTATTATTTTGTATAGCAAGATATAATTGATTTGTATGTGTTATAGGTGCAACAATCTCACTTATATTACTTACTGCTTTTTCAATAAACCCCCACATATCTACAAATTATTTATTGGAATAATAGTAAGAATTAAAGCGGGCACAGTGGTGGAGAGTTGTTCGAAGGGCTCAATCTAATGAGAAAATTATGAGCCAAGAACTATATTTGGATGTCGACAAGATCTCAAATTAAACCTTCTGAACACTTGCGAGCTTCAGTCAGCCTACTACACTGTTAATCTATAGAATTCATCGCGACTACTTTGGGTACCGTCGGACGTACGTGTAGCAAGTTAATAAAATACAGATATCATACCATATTCATAATTTATTTATTCAAAAGAATATTTACAATAATCTTGTTATTTGTAAGATGCCAAAAAATCGAATCAATGGAAGTGTTCCTAGTATGGAAAGTAAGAAGAAGCGCAATCTGGATTCATCTGATAGCACAATAAAAGGGAAAAGAAAGAAGACAAGTGAGCCATCAGCAGTATCATCATCATCTATTATTGCTTGTGAATATGCTGATAAAGTGCGTGAACTACGCAAGACTATTCCTTGTTGGTCTAATATGTTTAGTGAAGAAGTGAATATTAATGACAGAATACAAGCATGGATGAGATTGGAAGTATTAGGACAACCTTTATTAGAAAAATATGCATGGGCTATTCCAAATGAGCAAGCCTTGACAATATGTAGTTCATTTGGACCATTGGTTGAAATAGGCTGTGGTCAAGGATATTGGGCTAAACTTCTTCAAGAGTTTGGTGTGGATATTCTAGCATTAGATAAATATACAGCATCTAAAAATACAAATAAAAAGAACAATAAGAATAAAAAGGATATTAATAATGACAATAAACAATGGCTTCAAGTTGAATATGGTGATCCGAAATCACTTTTACGCAAAGATTTATGTGATCGAACCTTATTACTTTGCTATCCTGATCAAGCTGAAGCAATGGCAATTGAATGTTTAGAACATTATCAAGGTGATATTATTATACACATTGGCGAATTATTAGTAACAGGTACAGGAACTAAAACAGGTGGAAGTCAAGCACCGTGGGGACGTACGACTTCAGCTGATTTTCAAGTAAATTTAGCTGAAAAATATCATTGTGTTTTACAGTATAAAATACCATCATTTCCATTTGCAAATGATTATATAACTGTATGGAAGAAAACAAAATGGACACCAGGTAGAAGTGAAGAAATGGGTCCTGATGCAAGTGATAGTGATATTGACAGCGTTGCATCCTATGAAAGTAAAGGTGGAACTGGTGCAGCTGGTTCTCGTACCGGTGGAGAGCAAGGGCACCGAAACCATAATAGTGATAGTAGTGGTAGCGAAGAAGGAAGTGATGATGATGAAGATAGAGATTGTTGGCAGAATATTCCTGATAATGAAAGGCTTCCTCATCCTAATGTAGCAGCACCCATGTTTCAGCATTTATTCTTACCAAAAAAATAAAATAGATTTTTTTTAAGAATTCAATTTCAAGAAAACTTGAGCATCATAAGAACATTTATCTTGTTTAGTATAATTATTAAGTATGATATGAATGTCTTATCATGGTATTATATATGATATGGGACATACATGAGGGTCGACGACGGATTGGACTCTTGTTTTGTGTTGATTGATATGCAAAATAATGTAATGTTTGTATAAAGGTTGGAACTATTAACGATTTAAAACACTAGTATTATTTATCCTCAAAGAAAAAGAAAGAAATCCAATAAAACAGTCCTCACCAATACCGTAGCAACTTTGTCAGTCATCGAAGCCCTCTTCTGAATCGGAATCATTATCATCGTTATCATCATCATATTCAGGGCATGGCGGAGTCTGGGCACGAAGCCATTTGAGCACGTCCAAGTGACCATTCTCAGCGGCATTTACTGTGCACACAAAATAATTCCAATCACATGGTGGATTCTGAGCACGAAGCCACTTGAGCACGTCCAAGTGGCCAGTCCCAGCGGCACTACTGCACACAGAAGCATTCCAATCACATGGTGGATCCTGCGCACGAAGCCACTTGAGCACGTCCAAGTGGCCATTCTCAGCGGCACTACTGCACACAAGAGTATTCCAATTACATGGTGGGTTCTGAGCACGAGCCCACTTGAGCACGTCCAAGTGGCCATTCTCAGCGGCATAACTGCACACATCATCATTCCAATTACATGGTGGGTTCTGAGCACGAGCCCACTTGAGCACGTCCAAGTGGCCATTCTCAGCGGCACTGATGCACACATCAGCATTCCAATCACATGGTGGATTCTGAGCACGAGCCCACTTGAGTACGTCCAAGTGACCATTATTGGCAATTGCAGCGCATACAAGATTATTCGGTATTCCCAATTCACCGAAAGCCCAATTTAGAAGATTTATTGAGGTCACATAGAGCAACAACTTGTCCACTGTGCGTTTATTTTTGGTCAAAAACTTTTTGTTTCGCTTTGTAATTTGTGCTGCCA
>JACKZZ010000012.1_pt1 | contig 42298 bp, 31 predicted proteins | sample 8027871 | NCBI WGS metagenome assembly JACKZZ01 (sample SAMN15724774, study PRJNA655200) | protist metagenome | isolation source: fluorescence activated cell sorting (FACS) single amplified genomes of... | place: USA: West Boothbay Harbor, Gulf of Maine | collected 2000-07-19
TTCACCTGAGCTGGATCTTACCTCTTTGGGTACGCCACGAGTGGTATTTTATTATGGGCAAGAAGAATGGGCTCCTGATCAAAACTATACCAGACTTTTGTATCGAGACTCACCAGGAGGAGTGTGGACAGAGATCTGGAGTGATTCATCAAATGTAACAGCATGGACTGAGGCGATAGTTACTTTACCGGGCGCTACAGCAACTTATCAGATCGCATTTGAGGGCATCAATAATTGGGGCCGTGCAAACGTTGTCGATGAGGTCCGGGTAGAAGAAACCCCTGCTTGTGTTGCTCCAACGACTTTGAGTTCTGACTCTTTAACAACATCCAGTGCTGAAATATCTTGGACAGCTGGGGGTTCTGAAACAATGTGGAACATTGAATACGGGCCTGCAGGATTTACACCAGGCTCAGGTACAACAATTAGTGGCGTTACGGCGAATCCGTATCTACTAACGGGATTGACTGCTGGTACAGCCTATGATTTTTGGGTACAGGCAGATTGTGGAAGTGACACCAGTACTTATGCAGGTCCATCGACTTTCACCACACTTGCACCGCCTTCATGTTATTATATAATTAACATGGAAGATAGCTATGGTGATGGATGGAACGGTGCCAATCTTCAGGTGGACGTTGCGGGAATAACGTCAACTGTTGAGCTTTTAGCAGGTTCGTCGGGTGCTGACACGGTGTATGCATACACAGGAGATTTTGTGACATTTACTTTTACAAGTGGTAATTGGGATACAGAAATCACTTATGACATAATTGATCCATTAGGAGCAATAGTATTTACCGGCTCATATTCAACAAATACCGGAAATGATGGTTTAGCCTATACGGACTCTTCATCTCAATCGGTTTGTGCTCCCCCATCATGTCTTCCTCCTGGGAACTTGAATGCTGAAAGGAGCACAAGTTCTTCTGCGGATTTAAGTTGGACGGAGGTAGGTTCTGCAACTGTTTGGAATATTGAGTACGGTCCACTTGGTTTTGTAATGGGTACAGGTACAACAGTCCTTGGAGTTGCTTCCAACCCATATACCTTAACGGGCTTAAATATTGAAACGGCATACGATTATTATGTACAGGCTGTGTGCTCATCAAGTGACAGTAGTTCATTCGCTGGTCCATATACGTTTCAAACTTTATGTGGTGATACAGCCGCTCCTTATCTCAATTCTTTCAACGATTCTGTAGTGGATTGCTGGGCTCAATCTGGAGCTGATAATTTTGATTGGACACTCAACTCAGGACCAACCGTTTCAGGTACAACAGGCCCTACAGATGATGTAACAGGTGGTGGAAACTATTTTTACATAGAATCTTCGGATCCGGTAGCAACTGGTGATTCTGCAATATTGTTGACTTTGGGAATAGATTTATCTACTTTAACCACTCCGCAGTTGAGATTCTTTTCTCACATGTATGGGGCATCAATTGGAACTTTAAAGGTGGACGTAACAAGTGACGAAGGAGTAACATATACCAATGTGTTTAGTAAATCTGGTGATCAAGGAGATCAATGGAACGAAGAGATTGTAAATCTTTCGGCTTTCTCTGGTGTTGTTATGTTCAGGATAACTGGCGTGGTTGGAGATGACGGTACTGGCATTCAATATTGGAGTGATATTGCCATTGATGACTTTGAAGTAAGAGAAGCTACTGGTATCTACGAGCAGTCAAGTTCAAACTTCAGTGTTTATCCAAACCCTAGTAATGGAAGCTTCTTTGTTAGAAATAATGGAGCAACTAATCAATACACGATTAAGGTAACAGATGTGAATGGTAAACTGATTTATACCGAGGCTAAAACCATGAATGGTTATGAAGCCGTTAATATTGACCTTGAAGTTGAAACGGGGGTTTATTTACTGTCGGTTTCATCGAAGGATTCAATCAATACATACAGGTTAATTCTAAGATAAGAACAGAAATACAGAATCAAAAAGGCGCCGTAAAAGGCGCCTTTTTTGTTTTAATTTGTAATCAGTATTGTTCGAACATTTGCTATTAATTTAGCATTACATGTGTCAAAGTTTGGATTAAGTTTGATTTATTGCATACATCTTATTACCTTGTTTTTGCACCTAACATTTTTTTCATGAAAAACTTTACACTTAATTTAATTTCTTTATCTATTGGCGCATTTATATCCTTAAATGCATCAGGCCAATACTGTGTCGCTGGGCCGTCATCAACCATTGACTCGAACGTGGAATCTGCTCTTTTAACTGGAGAAACAACGAGCATCAATTACACCGGTTGCCCCGGTATTGCAGGCGTTGAAGATCAGACGACATTGTCGGCAGACCTGAAAACAGGTTTTGTCTATACGGCGTCGATTTATTATGGAACTTGCGGAAACAATTATTCAGGTGGAGGAGAAGCTTGGATCGATTTCAATGGAGACGGAGTTTTTGATGCATCCGAGTCGATTGGTTCGAGTACGGGAACGCCAGGAACCGCTCCATGGGACGCACCTATTGACTTTACGTTTACCGTTCCGGTTACGGCTACCCTAGGAACAACAGGAATGAGGGTGATGCAACAAGAAGGGTCTGGGGGGTCCCCACCATTAAACCCTTGTGGAACTTTTAATTGGGGTTCCGTTGTGGATTTTACGATTGACATTTCATATGGCACTACCTGTGCAGGAGTTACGGGATTGGTTAGTAATTACATTGGCCTAGATACTGTCAATGTGGGGTGGACAGCAGGTTCCGAAATCGGATGGAATTTTGAGTTGGGTAATGATGGATTTGTACCCGGTACAGGAACATCAGTGTATTCCTCTAACCCGGCTGGCCCCGCAGAAGGAGTGTCAGGTTTAACCATGGGTGTGGATTACGATGTGTACGTTCAGGCAGATTGTGGAGCAGACTCTTCTCAATGGGTCGGACCGCTAGATTTAAGAACGTTATTAACTTGTCCATCACCATCGGGGCTAAGTGGTATCGTACTTTCTTCGGACTCTTTAAGTATTTCATGGACTCCAGGAGATTCATCGGAGACCGAATGGATGATTCAATATGGTAGCACAGGTTTTACCTTAGGTTCGGGAACGTCAATGTTAGTTTCTGGTGCGCCAACGGATACCATTTCTGGACTCAGTGGAGGAGGAATTTACGATATTTATGTGCAGGGTATTTGTGGCGCTGCGGATTCTAGTTTTTGGATTGGACCTGTAACGTTTGCCACGCCAGCATCAAACAACGATGCTTGCGATGCTATTTTATTACCGGTAGATGGATCTGTGGCGATATTCAGCAACCTCGGAGCGACTTCTACGGGTCCTATGACAAACACACCAAACAACAACGTATGGTTCAAATTTATAGCTCCCGCCTCTGGTACAGTCGCAATTTCAAACTGCGAAACGCTGATAGATTCAGAGTTAGAAGTTTTTGAGGACCCTGGAGATTGTGCGGACTACAGCGCTTTTGTAAGTATCGGATATGCAGATGGAAATCCCTGGGGATGCTCAGTCCCCACATACTTTGCATCTGGAATTGAAATGTGCGGCCTTACACCTGGGGCAACCTACTATTTTTGGGTAGGGCCATGGAGTACTTTTACAACTCCTTACGGTGATTTTCCAGTGCAATTATATGATTTGATGGCTGAAGCAGGCAATGGTCAAACAATTTCTTTTTGTGAAATGGACACAGTAAGTTTATGGACAGGGTTATCCGGCAGTGAGAGTGACCTTGGAACATGGGTATACCCTACCAATCCTTTAGCTGTTTTTGGAGACTCTTTGCTTGATGCGTCGTATATGACGCTTGGCGGAACAGAAGCCTATTACATATTAAGTAGTTCTTGTGGTGCTGACACGGCAATTGTAAGTTTGGATGTACAAACAATGGGTGCAACCGGCACAGCTATCGATCCTTTTGACAAATGCAATGATGGGCCAGTTTCACTTTGGGATGGATTAATGGGCACCGTTAATGTCGGCGGTACTTGGAATGACGATACTGGAACAGGAATGTTATCCGGAAGTGATTTTCTAGCAACTGGATTGCCTGATGGTACCTATCAGTTTACTTATGCAATAAATAATGGTATTTGCCCTGCATCTGCTACTACAGTTGCCGTAAACCTTTCCACTTGTATTGGAATCAATGAACATCCAAGTGTAGATTTCACGGTTTATCCAAATCCGAATAGAGGGAAATTTGTAATTAGAAATAATGGTCAAACAGGTGATTATGTTATTCAGATTAGAGATTTAGGAGGAAGGCTTGTGTATAACAAGGAAAATAAGATATCGGGATTTGATTTACTTGAAGTCAATTTAGAAGTGGAAACAGGAGTATATTTTGTAGTGATTAAAAGTCAACAAGGTTCTAGTAGTTATAAAATGATAATTGAGTAAATTTATTGACTTAATAAATGAATAAAACGTATAGTTGATGAGCATTACAAAACCATTTAATCTCCAAGTTTGGATTGATGATAACCGAGACCTTCTGAAACCTCCAGTTGGTAACAAGTGCCTGTATAAGGAGGCGGGTGATTTTATTGTGATGGTGGTTGGAGGTCCAAATGCTCGCAAGGATTATCACTACAATGAGGGAGAGGAGTGGTTTTATCAAATTGAAGGCGATGTAATGGTTAAGATTCAATTGGACGGGAAGGCGGTAGAAGTACCGATTAAAGAAGGCGAAATGTTTTTGCTACCAAGCAACATACCGCATTCCCCGATTAGAGGAGAGAATACCGTAGGCTTAGTCATCGAAAAGGTGAGAAAAGGAACAAACTTGATTGATGGTTTAATGTGGTTTTGTGATAATTGTAACGAGAAATTACACGAATACCGATTCAAATTAGTTGATATTGAAAATGATTTTCAATCGCGGTTTAAAGATTTTTACAGCGATGAAGCAAAAAGAACTTGCTCCAAGTGCGCAACAATCATGGAAGTCGATGAGCGTTTTGTTTAACGAATAACGCTAACGTGCCCAATTAATTGCCCAATGCGTCCCCAACTGTCTTCATATTCTACTTTCCAGACATAGGTGTCGACCTGGACGGGCTCCCCTTTGTAGATTCCGTTCCAGTGGTCGGATATGTTATCAGAATAAAAGAGTTGCAAGCCCCATCGGTCAAAAATCCTGACCTGAAACTTTACAATTTCTAGTCCTTGAATGGCAAAATAATCATTGATGCCATCTCCATTTGGTGAAAAAGCATTTGGGACATAAAGTGTTCCATCTAAAAAAACAAATACAGTATCTGTATTCATACAACCATTCACATCTGTAACATTCAAAACATAGGCTGTTGTTTGCGTTGGAAAAACAATCGGATTGATACATGTATTACAAAATACGGTGTCATCAGAAGACCAATAGATAGAGCTACCCGCAGGAACTTGAGCGAACAATTGTGTCTCTGCCCCGTAAGTTATATATTGGTCATTACCAGCATCTGTCTCAGGGTCTGGATAAATCCCAACACTTGCAGAAACCTCTTTTTCACAACCGTTGGCTCCAATTACGTTCACCATATAGGTTGTTGGAACTACTGGCCAAGCACTGGTATTAGAGCTGTCAGGAAAAGCAAGTGTTTCTGATGGTTCCCAACTATATGTTTCTCCGCCAGAAACCCACAAACTCGCCGTATCTCCGATACAGATTAGGGTGTCAGGTGATGTTATGGGCTCGATAGTTAGAATTGAAATTTCAATACTGTCAAAAACGGTTCCGCATTGATTGGTAAAGGAAACAACATAGATTGTGTTTGCTATGGGAAACACTTCCTGCGAGGAATCAAACGGGTCTGTAACCGAAGGAGAGATGAACTCACTTGTTGCCACACCACCAGCTGTAATTGTAATGGTGTCTCCCAGACAAACATTTGTGTCAGCACTCAATATAGGCACGGGAGCGCCTGTAATCGTATTCACAAAAAGCGTATCCCTAGATATGCATCCATCAGACGAGGTTATTTCCACGGTAACTTCGGTTGTGTCGAAAGTAATGATAGTTGGATTTGCTGTATTTGCACCAATCAGCAGTGCAGGCGGCTCCCAGGAATAGGTTACACCGCCAGTAGCGGATAATTGCGTTGGAACTCCACCACAAATGGTGGTGTCCTCCGAAATAGTCCAAGAAGTAGTATAAACTTGAACGGTAGTATACGCAGTATCGATTCCACAGCTATCTGATGCAATTACCATATAGTCTGTAGTAATTGGTGGGAATGCAAAGGGTTGCGCTGATGTGGAATCACTTAAAAAAGTTGAAGGAAGCCACTGATAAGTTAGTCCACCTTGAGCCACTAGTTGCACAGAATCTCCTGGACATAGAACGTTTGGTGTTTGGATAGATGCTGTATCAATTTGAAAAACTTCAATTTCTATTTGTGCAGTATCACTCAGAATACAACCTGTTGTATCGCTTACAATCAGCGTAACGGTGAAACTTCCTGTATCCAAGTAGTCATGACTCGGTTCAAACAGGTTACTAGAGTCGCCATCTCCAAAATCCCAGTAATATTGATTGCCACCAATGCTATTATTAAAGAATTGATAAGAGTTGGGAATACAAACGTATGGCTGCGGTATACTTATGGAAGTATTGATATTTCCAACTCCAAATTTAAAAACGCCTAAATTACAGTTGGTACTGTTGTTGGTATTACTCCATGCTCCTGGGGTAGTTGGGAAATCTGAATTTCCACCGCAACCCGCACACACGGCTTGATAAACGATGCCGTTTTTATCGAACCGACTTGTTCCGCCATCAACATGTTCAGAACTTATTCCTCCTCCAAAAAAAGTCGCGTATAAGATACTTGCAGCATCCATATTCAATACCATTAGATAAAAATCATTACCATCCGTTGTTGATTGAAATGCTGCATTAGGACCAGTCCCGGTTGTAATCGGCAGCCCAATAGTCGTGCTAAAGTCAGCTTGGTACGTAGACAGACCGGCTAAGGCACCACCCCAGCCAGAGATGTAGATCAGCCCACAATCGTTCACTAAAAAAGCAGAGGGTGAAAAATCAACCTGACCAGAGCCCGTTCCAATTACGGTACTCCAAATCGAGCTCGTTAAATTAGCCGTGTATTTCTGAATGAATTGCCCAGAATTAGGATTGTTATAACAGGCTGGAGATACGGGATAAGAGCCCTCGGTTTGGCCAATTACATAAATATCATCATTCATGTCGACCTGAACAAAATAGCTTTGATCATAGGCGGGCGTTCCAATGAAGGTGCTGGAAAACAAAGTAGTGCCTGCGGCATTATATCGAACCAGGTAACCATCAATTCCCCCAGCATGAGCAGGGTGGTGTGCACTTGCCGCTATGTTTAAATCAGCACTGGCAGTGCCTCCTGTAATGTACATGTCACCAACAGAATTTAGCTGAATTCCATACCCAGAATCTTCGTTTGACCCACCAATAAAGGTTGACCATTCAAGTGTATTTAACGTTGTATTTAATCGAAACGCGCATCCATCTGAAGACCCACCTCCATATGTGGTTTGAGGAGCTCCTGAAGTAGTAGGAAAGTCAGCTGAACTTGTGGTTGTGGTTACAATAGGTTTTTCATTTGCGTCGAGAATTATTTCTCCTCGGAACGGGTCACCATAGTTGAATGCCAAGTTAGCTGCTTCATTTAATCCATCATTACTACTTCCTCCAATAAAAGTACCAGCAATTAATGTTGTTCCATCTGAACTCAATCGGGACACAATAATATCGGAACCATTAGCGTAATTCATACCAGAGCTTGCAGGCGTTGCTGCTGTGCCTCCACCATAAACTGGCTGAAAACACCCAGCACTAATAGGAAAATCACTTGACGTGGTTGTTCCTAGAATGAAAAGGTCATGATTACTATTAGTGACCAATGAATGGGGAGCGTCACTTCCAATTGCCCCACCGATATAGGTCGAATAAATTAGATTACTACCATCAGGATTAAATTTACTGATTCCAATGTCAGTACTTCCCGCAACACTGCCGTTGAACGCTGTCTGAAACGCACCGGAAGTAGTAGGGTAGGTGCCAATATTAAAAACAATACCGCCTACGTACGTATTTTCGGCATCATCATACGTTGCTGTGAATCCGAAATTATCTGCGCTTGAGCCAGTAAAGGATGAAAAAATCAGCAGAGGATCAATAACCAACTCAAGTGATTGATCATATCCTTCAGGAAACCTATAGCTAAGCACACCTTTCTTGAGATGGAAGTTACAGGGAACATCTATTTTTTCTCCATTAATATATTGATAGGCAATGGGTGCTTGTTCTACAATTTCAGTGACTGAAGTTTCAATAATAAGGTGACCGTTTTTTAGATTGATTGAATTGGCACCGGAATATTTGGCTTTGATGAGTTTAGGGTCTGCACCTGGAGCAAGAATGAAGTCATATTTTAAATAGTCATAAGGTGTTAAATAGACGTCCAAGTCGATTCCAGTGTAAAGCTCTTTGTAAGTAACTTTTTGATATCCGCGAACATTTTTCGCATGTTGTGTTTGATGGCCAATTAAGTAATTGTAATAATGAGTGGATTCATTGTGCTTAATGAACGCTACATCATCATTCGCCTCTTGAAATTCGATAAATAGTCCGTGTGACTGAACAGAGTCAGGCATTATTTCGGGATTTAAGGTGTGCAGACTCTTTAGGTAAGACCGATCCATTAAATGGTAAGTAAATCCTTTTTTTTCAAGGAATAGATTACCACTGGGAAGCGTTACATTAAATGAAATTCGATTGTCCCATTGCCCTTTATTTTCAATAAAAGGGAACTTAACATTTCCGTGTGCCCAGTTAATTAAAGGAAAGGCTAGAAACAGTATGTTGATAGACAATAGTCGCATAAAAGCTGAACTTGCGTTCTTGAGTGCTTAGTGTAAAAGTAATCTTTAGACGAGAAAATAGATAAATAGTTGTCATTAAGCGAAATAATACCAATAATTGTGCAACGAATTTTATTTAAAGGTGTTCCCTGCAAATTGGCGGTAAAAGTCCGAGACCGATTAATTTATCAAGTAGTTTTAATTGCGACCTCTTCGATTTTATCTGTTGGTAAATATGTTGGGTTAAACAGAGAAATTAAAGTAATTTCGTATTATGAGTGATGCTATCAAGCATGAGTGTGGAATTGCGCTCTTAAGATTAAAAAAACCATTAGAATATTATAGAGATAAATATGGAACAGCTTTATATGGAATAAATAAGCTGTATCTATTAATGGAAAAGCAGCATAATCGAGGGCAAGATGGGGCGGGAGTGGCTAATATCAAGCTTAATGTTGAACCAGGTAAAAGATACATAAGCCGCCAACGTTCTATAGGTTCTAAGCCCATTCAAGAAGTATTTGATCACATTAATTCAAGGTTTAAAAATTTGGAGAAGACTTCTCCGAACCTATTGAAAGACTGTGATTATTTACGTGCTAATGAGGCATTCACTGGAGAGTTATTTTTAGGTCATCTACGCTATGGTACTTATGGCAAGAACTCTATCGAAAGTTGTCATCCCTTTTTAAGGTTAAATAATTGGAGGACAAAGAATTTGGTTGTTGCTGGAAATTTCAATTTAACCAATGTTGATGAACTTTTTAATCTACTTGTTGAGATTGGTCAGCATCCAAAAGAAAAGTCGGACACCGTAACTGTTTTAGAAAAAATTGGTCATTTTTTAGATGAAGAAAATGAAGAGCTATTCAAAAAGTTTAAACAAGAGGGGAGGTCTTATCAAGAGATTTCAGATTTAATTTCGAAAGAATTAGATCTCCAGCGCATATTAGAACGCTCCGCTGTAGACTGGGATGGCGGCTATGCAATGGCGGGATTAGTCGGTCATGGCGATGCCTTTGTTTTGAGAGACCCTAGTGGGATTCGCCCGGCTTTTTGGTATGAAGATGATGAAATTGCTGTTGTTACAAGTGAAAGGCCAGTGATTCAGACTGCATTTAATTTACAATGGGAGCAAATTAACGAGTTGGCACCAGGACATGCGCTAATCATTAAGAAAGACGGTACAGTATCAGAAAGACAAGTAAGGGAACCATTAGAAAAGAAAGCATGCTCTTTTGAACGCATTTATTTTTCTAGAGGAAGCGACAAAGACATTTACCAGGAAAGAATGACCCTGGGTAATTTAGTTTGTGATTCGGCTTTAAAGGAAGTTGATTTTGATCTGCAGAATTCTGTTTTTTCTTTTATTCCGAATACAGCTGAAACAGCATTTTATGGAATGATCAAAAGAGCGGAAGAACACTTAAACGCGATAAAGAAAAGGAAAATATTAGCGTTAGGGAATTCGCCAACTGATGAAGAAATTGAAGGAGTCTTACAAATGCGTGCTAGAATTGAAAAATTATTGATTAAGGACGCTAAGCTAAGGACTTTCATTACTCAAGATGACAGCCGAGATGACATGGTGGCTCACATTTATGATATTACGTATGGTACAGTAAGAAGGGGGCAAGACAATGTAATTGTGATAGACGATTCTATTGTTCGCGGAACAACCCTTAAGCAAAGTGTTGTAAGAATCTTAGATCGTTTGGGCCCAAAAAAAATCATTATTGCCTCGTCTGCGCCGCAGATAAGGTATCCAGATTGTTATGGAATTGACATGGCAAAGATGGGAGATTTCATTGCTTTTGAGGCTGCAGTAGCGCTTTTGAAAGAACGCAAATTAATGAATGTTTTGGATGAAGTTTATGAGAAATGTAAAGCACAGGAACACTTACCGAAAGAGCAGATTAAAAATTACGTAAAGGAAATTTATTCGAATTTCTCAGCGGATGAAATTTCCAATAAGATTTCTGAATTACTTACGCCACCAGACTTAAAAAGTGAACTCAAAATAATTTATTTATCTATTGAAGAGCTTCACCAAGCGTGTCCTAACCACACAGGAGATTGGTACTTTACAGGTAATTATCCAACGCCAGGAGGCAACAAAGTTGTTAATAAGTCATTCATTTATTACATGGAGGGTAAAAACATCAGGGCTTATTAAAGTCTTGAAAAATTGTTTTTCTTGGTTCCCAATCAAACTTGAGTTTAGACAACAAGTTTCTATTTTCTTTTAAATAAGGGTACAGTGGAGCAGGGCTCTCCAAATAGGATTGATTTTGCAACAGGTTGAAGCTTTGACATAAGCAAGACATAAGCAGAATCGTCTATATCCAGATTTGAACATCCTTTAATTATTATGCGCCCGTCACGATAAGGCTCAAGGTCTAATTGATTAATTACTTCAGCTATAACGGCATTATTAAGCTCTCTCATGGTGCCAAAGGTTATTTTTTCAGCAACAGGAATTAGGTAGTTAGCAATTAGCATGAAAGCCCAGGTTGGAATAATGGCCTCAATTGAGCAATTCAAAGCAACATATTTACCTTGGTATATTTGCCAATCTGTTTCTTTCAATTTTTCACGAAATGTCTTTTCCTTAAGGGCGATGCCTTGCCAAAGATCAGCTGCAATGTCGTACTCAATTGAAGAGATATCAGGCCAATGTTTTGACAAGTCAAATTGTATAAGACCGCTTTGTGCTACTTTATTTACAATTCCTTCATCCATTATAAAAGTCCCAATTCAAGTTGCGCCTCCTCACTCATCATTTCTTTGTCCCAAGGTGGATCAAAAACGATCTCTACTTTTGCGGTTTTAACATCTTCTATACCTCGCACTTTGTCTTCAACTTCTTTGGGCAAAGAGTCTGCAACTGGACAGTTAGGCGAGGTGAGTGTCATGTCAATTTTCACATTAAAATCGTCGTCAATTTTGACTTCATAAATTAGGCCAAGTTCAAAAATATCGACCGGTATTTCTGGGTCATAAACACTTTTAAGTACCGCAATTACTGTATTTTCTAGGTCTGTCTTGTCCATTTTATTTCGTGTTGGAAAATGTATAAGCATAATTCTTCATTTGTTTAACCATGCTTACTAATCCATTGGATCGTGTAGGTGATAAATGTTCCGTCAAACCTATTTCATTAATGAATTTCAATTCGGCACCTAATACATCTGCCGCATTTTGATTAGAAAGAACTCTTATTAACAAAGAAATGATTCCTTTCGTAATTATTGCGTCAGAATTAGCGGTAAAGACAAGCAATCCTTCCGCCAGTTTTGCGTGAAGCCAAACCCTTGACTGACATCCTGCGATTAAGTTTTCATCTGTTTGTTCCGAACTTTCTATAAGTGGCAGGTCTTTTCCCAATTCAATGAGGTATTCGTATTTCTCGAGCCAGCTTTCGAACAAGTCAAACTCATCAACTATTTCACGTTCGATATCTTCAATAGTCATTAGCTTAACATTGTTTTTGCTGTTAAAATACCTGCTCTTAACTTTTCAATATCTTCCAGGGTATTGTAAAAAGCAAAAGATGCTCTGATGGTTCCTGGGATATTATAAAAGTCCATAATGGGTTGAGTGCAATGATGCCCGGTGCGAATAGAAATTCCCAGCTGATCAAGGATGGTTCCTACATCAAGCGGGTGGAATCCGTTTATTGTAAAAGAAATGACCGATGCTTTCTGTTTTGCTTGCCCAATAATTTTGACACCTTCAATGGACTCTAGCATGTTGGTGGCTGCATTTTTTAATTGGCTTTCTTGTTCAATAATGAAATCAAATCCTATTGCATTGATGTATTCTATTGCTTTTCCAAGTCCAATTCCACCAACAATATTGGGTGTTCCTGCCTCGAATTTATGCGGTAGTTCGTTGTAGGTAGTTTTTTCAAAACTAACAGACTTGATCATATCTCCACCTCCTTGATAGGGGGGCATTTCGTTCAGAATAGCTTCTTTGCCATAAAGAATTCCTACTCCGGTTGGACCAAATAATTTATGCCCAGAAAAGACATAAAAGTCAGCATTTAAACTTACGACATCTATGGGCACATGAGCAACACTTTGGGCGCCGTCAATAAGAACTAAGGACCCTTTATCATGTGCCATCGCAATGATATTCTCAATGGGGTTAATTGTTCCTAATGTGTTGGATATGTGGTTAATAGCAACAATTTTAGTTTTACTGGAGAGCAAGGATTCAAATTGTTCCATTATTAACTCCCCATTATCATTCATGGGAATTACTTTAAGCTTCGCCCCTTTTTCCTCACATAACATTTGCCAAGGGACGATATTGCTGTGGTGCTCCATGGCGGAGATCAATACCTCATCATCCGCAGAAACATTAGCTCTGCCCCATGAGGAAGCAACTAAATTGATGCTGCTTGTTGTTCCAGGAGAGAAAATAATTTCATGAGAAAATTGTGCACCAATAAATTGCTGTATAGTTTTACGGGCTCCTTCATATTTTTCCGTAGCTAACTGGCTTAGGTGATGCACACCGCGATGAATATTACTATTGTATTCTGTGTAGTAATCGGTAATGGCATCAATTACGATTTGCGGCTTTTGAGTCGTCGCACCATTATCTAAATAAACAAGTGGTTTCTCATGTACTTTTCTAGAAAGTAACGGAAAATCAGTGCGTATTTGAGTTACTTCCATGGCTAGAGTTCCCAATCAAACCTCTCTTTGAGTAATTCGTTAATGTGCAGCTTCACAAACTCATTGGTAACATTGACTAAAACATCTTCTGCAAAACCAGCAGCCATTAATGCGTGTGCATTTTTCTCACTGATCCCTCGAGATTTTAAATAGAACAAGGCCTCATCATCAAATTGTCCGGTTGTTGAGCCATGACTGCATTTTACATCATCAGCATAAATTTCCAGTTCTGGTTTTGCATTCATACTGGCATTTTGTGACAATAAGATGTTGCTGTTTTGTTGAAATGCTTCAATCTTTTGTGCGTCTTCTCTTACGAAAACTTTACCGTTAAAAACACCAGTCGCTTGATCATCAATCATTCCTTTATAAAGCTCAGAAGAGGTACAATGTGGCTGTTTGTGATCCACTTTTGTGTGATTGTCTACATGTTGATTGCCCTTTAATAAATAAAGCCCATTGAGATTCGTTTCGCAGTTATTGCCGTCAACTGATATATTTAAGCCATTTCTTACTGTTCCTCCATTAAGAGTAATGGTGTTAATTGTAAAATTCGAATTGCTTTCTTGATAAACGTATTCCGAATTTATATGCCAATGCTCTTCAGATTCATATTGAACTTTATCTACATGGAGTTTAGCATTATTTTTCACAATAATTTCTGAGACCGCATTTGTGAATGACAATCCCTTTTCAGACGCATAATACCCTTCTACTATTTGTGCTTCAGCACCTTGTTCCAAAACGATTAGTTTTCGAATTTGGGCAAAAGTATTTTGCCCATCTATTAGGTGAATAATTTCGATGGGTTTGTCTAGTATCGTGTTTTTATCAAGGTGAATGTATACTCCGCCATGCGTAAAAGCAGTATTGATAGTGGTGAAGATTTCATCTAGGCTTGCTTGACTATTCAAAAGAAGATCTGAGGTCTCTAGGTTCTTTATGGTGACACGGTTATTGTTAGCTACATCATTTCTGATCAGGTTCCCATTAGAAAAAACAATTTTATGTGACTGTAATTGAGGGATGTTAAAATTTTCTGTTTCCGGTAATACAGCGCTTTCTCGAAGGTGTTTATTAATAAGTGAAGCGACACGAGTGTACCTCCAGTCTTCGGTTTTTCTATTCGGAAACTCCAAGTGTTCGAGTTCTTTGAGTGCAGCATCTGAGTGGACTGAATTTCCTGCGGTTAGATTGGATAAGAACCGATTTTTTTTAGTTACAGCTTCTTCCATTTTATGCTTTTATTTCCTCTCCTAATTCTTGTTTAATCCAATCGTAGCCCTTTTCCTCAAGCTCTAAAGCAAGCTCTTTACCACCTGTTTTAACAATTTTACCATTGTATAAAACGTGGACAAAGTCTGGAACGATGTAATCAAGAAGTCGCTGATAATGGGTGACTACAATAGTGGCATTTTCTGCCGATTTCAATGTATTTACACCATGAGCAACGATTCTAAGTGCGTCAATATCTAGTCCAGAATCAGTTTCGTCAAGGACAGCCAGTTTTGGATTGAGCATGGCCATTTGAAAAATTTCATTTCGTTTTTTCTCTCCACCAGAGAAACCTTCATTGACAGATCGATTCTTCAGCTTATCATCCAATTGAACAAGCGCAGCTTTTTCTTTAACTAAGGTTAAAAATTCTTTAGCTGCCATTGGGTCAAGTCCTTGGTGTGCCCTTATTTCGTTTAAGGCCGTTCGAAGGAAATTAATATTACTCACACCAGGAATTTCAACAGGGTATTGAAAAGCAAGAAAAACACCCTCTCTTGCTCTCTCTTCTGGCTTTAGCTCGGTAAGCTCCTCATTGTTAAAAAGGATTTCCCCACTTTCAATTTCATATTCTTCTTTTCCTGCGATTACCGATGCCAGCGTGGATTTGCCAGATCCGTTGGGCCCCATGATTGCATGAATTTCGCCGGCGTTTACTTCCAGGGTAATGCCGTTGAGTATCTTTTTTCCCTCTATCGAGGCGTGTAAATCGTTTATTCTTAACATTCTTTCTTATCCTACAGATCCCTCCAATGATATTTCCAATAGTTTTTGCGCTTCAACAGCGAATTCCATTGGAAGTTTATTTAAAACTTCTTTTGCATAACCATTCACAATCAGGCCGATGGCTTTTTCTTCATCTATGCCTCGTTGTAAACAATAAAAAATTTGATCCTCTCCTATTTTAGATGTAGTTGCTTCGTGTTCAACTTTTGCCGTTGGATTATCACATTCTATATAGGGAAATGTATGCGCGCCGCAGCGATCAGACATCAACAAGGAGTCACACTGCGAAAAATTCCTCGCATTTTGAGCATTTTTACCAATTTTTACCAAGCCTCGATATGAATTTTGACTTTTACCTGCACTAATTCCTTTAGAAATAATTGTGCTCCGGGTGTTCTTACCGATGTGAAGCATTTTAGTGCCGGTATCTGCTTGTTGGAAGTTGTTAGTAACTGCTACCGAATAAAATTCACCAATTGAGTTATCTCCTTTCAAAATGCATGATGGATATTTCCATGTAACTGCAGATCCGGTCTCAACTTGCGTCCAAGAAATTTTTGCATTTTTTTCACACAGTCCACGCTTAGTGACAAAATTAAATACACCACCTATGCCTTTATCATCACCTGGATACCAATTTTGCACAGTTGAATACTTTATTTCTGCATCATCTAGGGCGATGAGTTCGACAACTGCAGCGTGTAGCTGATTTTCGTCTCTTTGAGGTGCTGTACACCCTTCAAGATAACTGCAATAGCTACCCTTATCAGCGACAACTAAGGTTCTTTCAAATTGCCCGGTTCCTGATTCGTTGATTCTGAAATAAGTAGAAAGCTCCATTGGGCAGCGAACACCTTTTGGAATATAACAGAAAGAGCCGTCGGTAAAAACGGCTGAATTAAGTGCGGCATAAAAATTATCTGTCATGGGAACAACAGACCCCATGTACTTTTTAATTAAATCCGGATGATTTTGAACTGCCTCGCCAAAAGAGCAAAAAATAATGCCTAGTTCTCCTAACTTTTCTTTAAAAGAAGTAGCAACAGAAACGGAATCCATCACAAAGTCTACTGCTACACCCGATAGTCGTTTTTGCTCTTCTAAAGAAATCCCGAGTTTCTCCATGGTTTTACGCAATTCGGGATCAACTTCATCGAGACTTTCTAAAACCTTTTTTTGTTTGGGTGCAGCGTAATAAGAAATGGCTTGGAAATCCGGCTTGTTGTAATGCACGTGTGCCCATTCTGGTTCGTTCATTGCTTGCCAAACATTGAAAGCTTTCAATCGGTAAGACAAAAGCCAATCGGGTTCATTCTTTTTTTCAGAGATTAAACGAATCGTGTCCTCGGTTAACCCGATAGAAATTTTATCAGACTCTATGTCTGTTGTAAAGCCAAACTCGTACTCTTTACTCTTCAGTTCTTCTTTTAAGTCATCTTCAGTGTATGCCATGTCGTTTGATTTAACTTAAATCGAAAAGGATTCACCACATCCACAAGTTCTATCCGCATTGGGGTTTTTAAAGACAAAGCCCTTACCGTTAAGACCGCCAGAATAGTCTAATGTAGTGCCGATCAAGTAGAGAAAACTCTTTTTGTCTACTACGACTCTAACACCATTATTTTCAAACTCTTTGTCATTTTCAGACAGTTTATTGTCAAATTCTAATTGGTACATTAAGCCAGAGCATCCTCCGCCTTCTACACCAACTCTAATAAATTGACCCTCTTTTTGGTCTTCGGACATAAGTTCCAAAGCGCGAAATTTCGCATCATCTGTTACTGTTATCATACACGGTTTTCTATTTTAAAAACGAGCCCATTATTTAGACTCATTTTAAATAAGAGCTTAATTGGCTACAAAAATACCACAAAAGTGGTACTGAAACAAGTAATTTAGGTTTAAAGCTAAAATAAAGTGGTCAACTCGACAATTCAGATGACTATCTTTGCCCGCAAATTGAACTTCAAAAGCGATTAAGTTTTTGGCAAAGAAAACGTTATGCAGGAAAAGACTACAAGGACGGATTTGGCAGATCTTGGTGAATTTGGATTAATTAAACACTTAACATCAGAGATTAAACATAGTAATTCATCTACTGTTATTGGCATTGGGGATGATGGTGCAGTACTAGATTACGAAGGACGAGAAATCGTAGTTTCAACTGACATGCTTGTAGAGGGTGTGCATTTCGATATGGCATTCAGCCCTTTAAAGCATCTGGGTTATAAGTCAATAGTTGTAAATATTTCGGATATCTATGCCATGAATGCACAACCTCGTCAGGTAACTGTCAGTTTAGCAATTTCTTCAAAATATTCTGTAGAAGCAATTGAAGAGCTCTATTCGGGAATGGTTTTGGCTTGTAAAATGTATGGGGTTGATATCATCGGTGGAGACACAACAACAAGTAATTCGGGTCTAATTATTTCAATTACAGCCCTTGGAGAGGTGGTTAAAGGCAAATCAGTCCAGCGAAGCGGTGCTAAAGAAACAGATTTGTTGGTTCTTTCGGGAGATCTTGGAGGAGCCTATTTGGGGCTTCAGTTATTGAATAGGGAAAAAGAAGTATGGAAGGCTAATCCAAATATGCAGCCGGATTTAGATGGGCATGATTACATTCTTGAGCGACAGCTTAAGCCAGAAGCAAGAAAAGACATTATCAAACTACTTGCGGACCTAGATATTTGCCCAACAAGTATGATAGACATTTCTGATGGTTTATCTTCAGAAATTAAACACATTTGTGACCAATCTAATGTAGGAGTTGAGCTGTATGAAGATAAAATTCCGATTGACCCAACTACTTATCAGCTAGCTCGAGATTTTAATTTGGATCCAACACTTTGCGCTTTAAGCGGGGGGGAAGATTATGAGCTGCTTTTTACAATTTCATTGGAAGATTACGATAAAATAAAGAGTAATCAGGATTTATCTATAATCGGTCATATTACGGCAAAATCAGCCGGATTAAATATGATTACAAAGAATGGTGTTTCGGTCGAATTGAAAGCGCAGGGATGGGATGGGATAGGAGCTAAAGACTGACTTTGCTTAATTCATTCTTTATTGTTGTCTCAAATGAAGTTTTTGCCAGCTTGCTTTTCACCCAAGCAATAAAATTAAAGTACTCAAAGGCTGACTTCTCAAATGGATCGGACTGAAGTTTTTGCAGATCTTCGGATAGATTCAGATAAAGTAATTCATCTTCTTCCACTGTTTTACTTTTTAATTTGTTTCCAATAAAATTCAGCATAATGGTTTCGAATTGGTAGGTCCGATTTCTAGTTTTCAAATAACGTTGTGCTGATTTTAAAGCATATGGAGCAAGTCTATAGTTATCTAGCTCAAGATGAATTAACAGATTAAGAATTTGAGTGAAACAAAATATATCCAGTGTTTTGTCAATGTCTGCATTATTAAGCAATTGATTGCTCCACTTTAAAGCAGCATTGAACTCTTCTTTGCAGAAATACAAAATGGTTATGTTGGCTTCTATATAGGCTTTTCTGACATTGTTGATTTTTTCACCGTAAAGCCTGAAACCTTCTTCAATTTGAGGCACAAGATTAATGCCTTTGTCAAATTGCCCAGTAATGGCATAAAGTGTCAATTCAATACTGTTGGTAGACGAAAACAGTTTAATGTCCAGGTCTTCATTGGAATTTAGTCTTAAAGCTTCAGGAAGTGCACGTAATTGTTCGAGATAATGAAAGGACAGCTTGTATTTATTCAGTTGGCTCGTTACATAAATTATATTCGTGAGTACTGAAAAATAAATGTTTGGTTCTTCTTTGAATTGATCTTTATTCGAGCCTATGTGTAATAGCAATTTACCTAAATGTTCATAGCATTGCGTATAATCTCCAGCGGCAAAAAAATAGGCGCTGTAAATGTGGTGAAACAAATATTTTGTCTCAAAATATAACGCCTTGTCTTCACTTTTTAGCAAAGCAGTATCAATGATACTTTTAAATTTTTCAAGCTCATCAGCGCTTCTAGCCCGACCTTGTTGATGTAAGATTTGAAAAAGCCGGCTCTTGACATTCCAAAATTGAATGTAATTGCCGATTTTCTCTAGAGTTAATTGGTCTTCGTCAAGAATTGCTTGAAGTTCTTTTGTTTTTGTTTGGGTATAATTATCTTTTTCTATTAAGAGCTTCTCCCACATAAAAATCTCAAGGAGTGTAGTATGTTTTTCGTATTTATAAGCAATTTTTCGGGCACTTTTTAATTGTTTTGAGCTCTGCTTGTATAACGATTTTTTATAAAGAATTTCTGCGTAATGGATTTGTCTTTTTAGCTGGGCATTAACAGAACTATTGGAATGAAAAGCATCTAGGCTTTTTAGTACATGATCGTAAATTCTTGTTTTCGTAATAGAAAATTTATTAATGAATGCCTCGTTTTTAAACTTCTTAAGAATAGCATCTTCATTATAGTCAGCCTGCTTTTCAATAGCTTCAAAAATTAATAAGTAATTATTTTTATCACCAATTGTATGGCGTTTAGAGTAAATTTTAAAGTACCTCTTTTCAGCTTTTGATAGCGACTTGATTAATTGATGTAAATGGTCTGAAACGGTATTAGACATGTATATTAATTCCTATTACTAATGATAAATTAAGCCAATTTGAAATTGCAAAATGAATAGATACAATTTTCTCACGCAATCAAGAGGATTAGTTATTTTGCAATTCAATGGTGAGAATACTGGCTTTTTAAAGATAATAAAAAGCGTATTACATGTTGTTTAGAACTGTAAAAAATAGTTGTTAAGAAAAGAAATTGAACTTGTATATTATTAGAGAAATTTTTATCCTCTATCTAATGGGTCTTTGGTGTCGTCTCCATCATCAGAGTCATCATCACCACCTAATCGCCCATCATCGTTGTCGAAAACTTCGTCATCGTCGTCATCTGGGTCTGTTATTCCATCACCGTTGCTGTCAAATCCATCATCTCCATCATCATCTGGGTCTGTGATCGAACCGGACCCAATATCTTCACCGTCTGAATCATCAACATCCGCACCGCCATTCTTTAACACAAAACCATTTTCTTCCTGATCTTCAGGCGTAATGTTTTGAGTCAAAGGAGCAACCTTTGTGCATGAACCGATAACAACCACGGCCAGCAATAAAAACAATATTTTAATTAAATCTTTCATAGTAGAGCGAACCCCAACAATCAAAAGTAGTGAAAAACCACTGAAAATCAACAAGTTTAGGCCTAAATTTTAGCGAAAACCGTATTTTTTTCTATGGAGAAGACAATTTCAACTTTGGTTCCCATGGTTTCCTCGTTTTCGTTTTTTACTTCAAACGGTCCAATTATTTGAATATTGCGTTTAGTCAATGTTCTAAGTACATTTATTCTTGAACTTGTTATTTTCATGCCTTTTGACTCATGAGAATGTCCTAATGTTCCTTTTTTTGCAAGGGATTTTTCAATGCCTATACCATTGTCTTCGATTGAGAATTTTATTTCATTAGCAGTCTTCACTATTTTGACTTCAATTTTCCCGGCGCTTTTCATTGGCAGGACACCATGCCAGATGCTGTTTTCGACGTAGGGCTGCAAGAACATTGCAGGGACCCTGATAGAAGACGTGTCAATCGTCGGGTCTATTGTTATTTCGTATTCAAATTTGTCTTGAAATCTCATGTGCTCCAAAGAAATGTACAGGTCTAGCCTTTCCAATTCTTCCGAGAGCGCTACCAAATTATCGGGGGAGCTAGACGAGTCCAAGTTTTTGCGAATGAGTTTGGCAAAACTACTTAAGTAACGATTGGCAGCTAATTTATCTTGTCGATTAATATAGTATTGGATAGAGTTTAAAGCATTAAAAATAAAATGCCTATTCATACTGGCATTAAGTGATTGCTGCTCCAAGTTTAAAAGTCTAGTCTTGAAAATTAACTTTTCTGTTGTTCTTCTACTTTCTACTATTCGGCGCCTACTTCTGTAAATAAGTAGAATAATAGATAATCCAACAAGTGTTAGAAAATTAATGAACCACCAAGTTTTCCAAAAGGGGGGGGTAATAATGAACGTAAAAGATTGTTCTTTTGACCACGTCTTTTCATTTATTGTTGCTTTTACTTTAAAAGTATAGCTACCCGCAGGAAGATTGGAGTAGGTAATAAATCTAGTTTGGGACATGGGATTCCAATCATCATCAAACCCATCAAGTCTCGTTTGGTACTTCACTTGTTTTGGAAAACTGTGCGACACACCAATAAAATGGAATGTTAAGTGATTTTTTTGGTGTGGCAATTTTAAATTAATGGGGAGCTGGTTCAGCTCTGTATATTCGGTGCAATAATTATCCCAGTTTGTATTATTAAGAGAAAGTTGAATTTGAGAGATACTTAACAGAGGAACGTAGGCTTTGTTTTTTGTCTGCACGTTACGTCTATCAAACATTAGCGCACCGTTTATTGTACCAAACCATAGGGTTCCAGAATTACTTTTAAACGCTGCATTCAGATTAGTTTCGTAACTCCGTGCTCCATCGTCCGGGGTGTAATTCCGAAAAATGATCCCGTCATCATTGGTAAAAGAAGCGATGTTAATTTCATTCAGACCATGGTTAGTCCCCGCCCACAATATCGTATCGTTTTCGAGAAGCAAAAAATTAATAAAGTTGTGGCCAGAAGAGGGGCCCAGCGTATATTTTTTAGCACTTCCGTCTGAAATCAAAAATAATCCATTTGAATTCCCCACCCAGAGGTGTTTATGATCTAAATACGCGATGGAATATATCGGATAAAGCTCATCTTCATTGTCTATTTTAATTTTTTTGAATAGATTATTCTTGTAGGTATAAATACCATTAGCACATCCAACTAGTAAGCTGCTATCGGGCAGAGAAAGTAATGCCCTGACACTTTTTATATCTTGTTTTAGATGAGTAACAGAGTCATTGTAATAATAAGCTATCCCATCTCTGTGTCCAATGAAAATTTTCTCATTATGCTTAACTAAACTGGTTATTCTGACATTGTCTATTTTGTGATCGATCAGGTATGGATGCACACCTAATTTATCTTTTATTGTAATTCCATTTGACGTGCCAAACCAAATGTTGTTTTTTTCATCCACGATACTGGACCATATCAGTGAATTGGAAAACATATCGGTAGAAGTATAATTCTCGATTTCCTTGTTGAAATAGTTACTAATTCCGCCGCCATATGAGCCGATCCACATACCGGATTCATTTTCGGCGAATGACATTATCAGATTGCTGGCAATCCCGTCTTCTTCTGTAAGTGCTACGAACCGGTCTCCAGAGAATTTAAATATTCCAGCACCGTCAGAACCTACCCAAATGTTACCTTCATTGTCTTCGAATACAACTTTAATATTATCATTTAATAATCCATTATCGCTTCTAAATGAAGTGAAGGCTTCGTTTTTGAGACGCTCTAAACCTGTTCTTGTTCCAACCCATGGGTTGCCTTTGTTATCAATGATAATGCTTTTAGTTCTGTTTGTCCGGATTCCACCGTTTTCTTTGCTGAATACGGTTGTTTTCGAATCAAAATGATGCAGAACTCCCGCTTGTATTGTGCTTATCCAAAGATGTTCATCTTTTGAGGCAATGTTGCTAACGTTTGTAAAGTCAAATTCTTGTTTGAAGGAAGTCAAAGAGATTCCCGAAACTCGTTTTAGGCCATGATCAGAGGCAACAAGGATTTTATTTTCAAAAAGGAGTAAATCTCTAATCCTGATTTTTCGCTGACCAATTTTTTGAATTTCGGTAATTGTATCCGAAAGGTTGTCTAAGGGGCATCTATAAAGCCCATTTGAACGAGACCCCATGTAGAGACAGCCTTCATGGATGAGCATGCAACGAACACTGGTTCTATTTAATTCTTTTGGAAAGTGGCATTGGAATGTGCTTTTGCCATCAATGATTGAAATCCCTCCATTATTTCCCAATAAGATTCGATTTGCATCGTCTACTAACAAGCAATTTACTTGATTGTCGAGTAAGCCGTTTGCCTTGGAATAATTTTTAAATTCAATACCGTTGAAGCAGCTTACTCCGCCAACGGTACCTATCCATAAGTATCCTCTTGCATCTTGTGTTATAGAGCTTATTTGAGTTTGGGGCAGGCCTTCAGGCCTTGAATACTGAATGAAACTGTACTGCTGAGAGAAGGCATTAAAGTAGCAGCACAAAAGGCAACAGATCAGAAGTGATTTGGTCATTAGAATGTGTTAATCCGACCTATAAAGTCTGATAGTTTTCTTCTTGAAATGGGCACAGTCTTTCCATCCGTTAATAAGGCTACATTGCCATTCGACCTTGAAAATTCACGTAAATGATCTTTCATGTTTATGATGTGCGATTTATGCGTTCTAAAGAAACGAAAATGGTCTAGATTTTCTTCATAAACTTTAATGTTTTTACTGCTTAAATGTTTTCGTCCAGCCGTTAAAAAAATCATCGTGTAATTATCACTTGCTTCAAGATGAACAATTTCGGTTTCATCAACAATAACATAGCCATCTCTGGTGGGGATGCTTATTTTTGCTGATGAATTCAGTTTTAAGGCTTTCTGGATGATGGCATTTAGTGATTCATCTTGTGATTCAGAGTTTTTAATAAGCGTTTCTGCTTTTGTTACAGCGGTAATTAGCTCATCTATATTAATGGGTTTCTCAAGATAATCGATGGCGTGTTCTTTGAATGCCTTCAATGCGTACTCATTATGCGCAGTTGTAAATATTACGGCGAAGTCTCTTTTTTCGAGTGATCTTAAAAAAGAAAACCCATCTTCCTCAGGCATTGCGATGTCCAGAAAGATTAAATTCGGCTGGTGTGTTTCTAGCATTATTCTAGCCTCTTCTGCTGATTCCGCTTGACCAACAATTTTCACATTGGAACAAAAATCAGTGAGTAAAATCTCGAGGTTATTTCTGCAGTTGTATTCGTCGTCAACAATTAGCGCATTTATTTTCATAAGACAGGGGGTTTTAGGTTGAACATTCCCATAAGGAAGCCTATTTTTCTTGAAAAGAGTCGCAGGATTTACTAAAGTGTATGTTTCAATGACTGTACGACATGCTGTATTGATTAAACTACATTCGTTTGAGTAGCGTAAGAAATTCTGAGAGCTTGCCCCTGCTGATTGGTGCTGTGCTTTTATCATTTAAAATGACTCGATGCCCATCTGTGTGCACATATTCTTCAACAGCATTTATGTTCACAATATGAGATTTATGAATTCTTACAAAGTAAAATGGCAAGAGGTCTTCGTAAGTCTTGAGTGTGCGGGTGTCCAAATATGAGCTACTATTTTTAAAGTAAATGTGTGTGCAATTGCCATTTGCTTGAAGCCTGACAATTTCTTTTACCTCCACCAGTTTAATTCCTTTGCTATGGTGAATAGCGATTCGATCAGGACAATCATTTTTTAATGATAAGGTCAGATTCTCTAACAGCTCAGAATAATTAAAGTCTTTAAGGGGAAGTGATTTTTTCATCTTAAAGTATTCGGCAACTTTTTTTAATGCATTTTGTAAATCTTCAACGTCTATTGGCTTCAGAATATAATGGATTGCATTAGCATTAAACGCTTTGATAGCATAATCTTTGAATGCTGTAACGAATATTACTACAAAGTCTTTAGTATCTATTCTTTCAAGTAATTCAAACCCTTCTATACCTGATGGCATTCTAATATCCAAGAAAACGAGTGTGGGTTTTAGTTCGGTAATCGCATCAATTGCGGCATCGACGGAGTCAGCTTCGCCAACAACTTCTACATTTTCGCAAAAATCTGAGAGTAATAATTTCAGGTTTTCTCTTGCAAGAAGTTCATCATCTACGATTATGGTTCTAATCATTATAGGAAACAATGTAAGAAAAATAAGATTGCCGTTAATTCCAATTAGTAAGCCTCTTCTTAAATGATTCCAACCAGTACTACATTGATGTAGGTAAACAACTTATTTCGGGTGTATATTTAAGGATAACAACTAATACATTAAGTATGCATAGCTCAGACATATTTGTAGTTTCATGGTAAATATTTATTTGGTTAATAGCATTTCATTTTTTCCATGCTCAAGTGCTTATTAATAAGCACATTTTCTTCTAAAAAAGGCCTCAATAGAGGCCTTTTTTCGTTAATTTAACTTTTGAGAAGGTGCTAACTTATAAAAAGTAACCAATTTCAACAGTTCACAAGTCCTTTTTTGTTTCAATTGCAATAAATGAAATATCTTCGGGCTTTTAAGGTATTCATAAATAAAAACTATTTTGAAAATATTACTTAAGCCGGCGGTATTAGCATTGTTACTACTGACCATCTGCAGAGTCTCTGCTCAGAGTTACAAAACTGATTTTTACATTGCATACGAGTTCTTAGATAATGAGAAGTACGACTTAGCTTTAAATGCTTTTCTCAAAATAGATAAAAACTATGATGGAAATGCAAATGTTCGATCAATCATTGGTTATTGTTATTTACAAAGTCAATACGAAAAAAACAAGGCAATTTTTTATTATGAAGACTGTCAGGAACACCTAACCGCTTATTACAAGGCCAAAAACCATAAGGAAAAGAATGCGCCAGTTGAAGTGGTTTGGTTTTTGGGAAAAGCGTATCATGCTAACTATCAATTTGATGAGGCAATTGCGAAGTACTCTGAATACAAAGAGGTCTTAAATGTCGATAATACAGAGGCTATTGAAGCAATAAACCGCGACTTGCGATTAAGTAGAAATGCGAAAAAATTGTACGATAATCCAGTGCATGCTGAATTGCACGCGCTAAATGATGCTATCAATACGAAATACCCAGATTATCGTCCGATAATCACTGCGGATGAGAGTCTTCTCTTTTTTACATCAAGAAGACATGGAAGTATGGGCGGTCAGAAAGACGATGAAGATGGCGCCTATCGAGAAGACGTCTATGTTTCAGCTAAAACTGAAAATGGATGGGGCGAACCTAAGCCAATTGATGAGCTCAATTTAGATGGTCATGAGGCGTGTATTTATGTGTCCCCAGATGGTCAGCATATGTTTTTGTATAAGTTCGATGAAATAGGAGGAGGAACAATTTATGAATCCTATTTGCAAGGAGAGGCTTGGAGTGAACCAAAACCAATGGAAGCTGAGATTAATTCTGAATATTGGGATTCGCATGCTGGCCTCTCTGCAGACGGTAGTGTGATTATTTTTGTGTCTGACAGGCCAGGAGGCGTCGGAGGCAGGGACATATATTTAATGAAAAAATTGCCTAATGGTGCATGGGCTAATGTGCAGAATATTGGGAATACGGTGAATACACCGTTTGATGAAGAGGGACCTTATTTGCACCCTGATGGCAAAACACTTTATTTCTCTTCTAAAGGTCATGACGCGATGGGTGGCTTCGATGTATTTACATCTGAACTTCAGGCGGATGGTTCATGGTCAGAGCCTAGGAACTTGGGATATCCAATAAATACAGTTGGGGAAGACGTTTTCTTTATACCAACTGCTGATGGTACGAGAGCATTTTTCTCATCGCACAGAGAGGATGGAAAAGGAGATCAAGATATCTACATGATTGACATGTTAGACGAAAAGAAGAAGGTTCTTATTGTATATAAAGGTTGTATCAAGGACCAGGCGGGTGCCGTTGTTACTGATGTGTTGATTAGTGTATACGATCGAAAAACAAACGACATTATAGGAGAATACAAGGCTAATAAGTCAACAGGACGGTTTTTAATTGTTTTAAATCCTGGAGAATATACCATTGAATACGAGTACAAAGGATTAATAGCAGACGAAAATATTGACGTTGCTACCAACGAGGAATACCATGAAGTGGGGCGATTAATAACGAAATCAGATATTAAATTAGAACTGCAAGAAATTGAAGCGGACTGTGAAGGAATACAAATCGTAAGTGCAGCAGACACTAATGATTGGACATATCAATTGATTGTTGAGGATGTTATTTATGGTGGCGCTGATGTTGAGGTATTAAACCCAAACAACGAGTTAGTCTACCAAGATTTAACGAATGAGTTTGGTGAGTTTAGGTACGAAGCCATTACACCAAAAGATCAACCTTCCTTCCGTTTAAAACTGCATGACCCATCAATGTGTGGAAAGGCAAAAATTATATTGATTGATGGTAATGATAACATAGTGAAAGAATATATTTCTAACATTACGTGTAGAGAGATGGCAGTAGTTGTTGTTGAGCCAGGAACATTCCAAAAATTCTATGGCTACAATAAAAGAGGGGTAACAGCAGAAGAAAGAGAATTAACTTTATTTGTTGAAAAGGCAGTAGCCATTTTTGAACAGACAGGAAAGTTAACACTTAACCTTGAAGGTTGCGCATCTTCGGTACCAACCAGGACGTTTAAAACAAACAGAAGTTTAGCCGCGAAAAGGTTAGAAGACGGTGAGCTAGCAATAAAAACAGCGCTGGAAGCAAGAGGAATAGCATTTGATAGGGTCGTTGTTAACAGAAAATCGGGTTGTCACGGACCGTATTACAAAGGAGATTTTGAAACTGGTGCGGAGAAATATGGTAAGTTTCAATTTTTCAAGGCCTCTGTAAAATAACACTAGAGTTTCTGCCAAAAAGAGCAAAGTGCCTGCAGGGTCTCGTGTTGTTCCTCTAGAAATGCCATGTGATTGGTGCGTTCTAAGATATGAAGCTGTGCCCCTGTTTTTTTTGCATTATTTTTTGCAGAATTTATCGGGATAATGTTGTCGTGCTTGCCTGCAAGGAACAAAATGGGAATCTTCAATTCAGCCAAAACTGATGTCATGTCTTTTCGTTCCGCCATCCCTCTTAATGCAGGAGCAGCTCCGGTGTCGGCTATTTTTAATGCGGCTTTTTTCAATTGTAAAATCTCTTGAGTAAATTTTTTAAAATTTTCCGGTGTGAACAGGTTATTTATTGCTTCATTAACAAATAGTTCTGGACTCAATTCGATTAACCGAATCGTACGTATTCTGTCTCCCTTTTTTTGAGGAGGGTCATCGTTACAATTGGAGTTTAGTAAGGTAATTGAACCTATTCGATTCAAGTGTTGTTCAGCAATTGAAAGTGCAACATATCCGCCCATTGAGTGACCTACTAGGTGCACAGGCATTAAGGCTAAATAATCAATTAGAGCAACGATTTTTTTAGCCATGAAGGGCATACTATGAACACGACCAAAAGAATCAGATAATCCATGGCCAGGAAGATCAATTTGAAGTATAGTATACTTATTTTTTAGCTTGGATGTAAAGCTATCCCAGATGCTTAAATCACCTAAAAACCCATGAAGGAACACAACGACTTCATTTCCTTCGCCTGATAATCGAAAATTAATTCCTTCAAATTTATGCTTGCTGTATGACATTCGAGGTATTCATCAACTCTTCGATTTCTTCCGCTTCTATAGGTATATTACCCATAAGATTAACCGGAGCCCCTGATTCTTGAATCACAACGTCATCTTCCAGACGTATACCGAGATTCTCTTCGGGGATATAAATCCCAGGTTCTACCGTAAATACGTTATTGGCTTGTATTGGCTCTGTCCAAAGGCCAACATCATGGGTGTCAAGGCCAATAAAATGAGAGGTTCCATGCATGAAGTATTTTTTATAGGCTGGCCAGGAAGGATCTTGATTTTTGATGTCCTTTTCGCTAATTAAGTTCAATCCCAGAAGCTCAGACTCCATAAGTTTGCCAACTTCAACATGATAATCTGCAAGCATGATGCCCGGAGTTAACAATGCTGTAGCTTCATTCTTTACTTTTAAAACAGCATTGTATACTGCCTTTTGCCTTGTTGTAAATTTTCCATTCACAGGAAGACACCGAGTCATGTCCGAAGCATAGTTAGCGTACTCTGCGGCCCAATCAAATAAAATGACATCTCCGTCTTTACATTGTTGATTGTTTTCAATGTAATGTAAAACGCAAGCGTTAGCGCCTGATGCGATAATAGGAGTATAAGCAAAGCCTCTAGACCTGTTGCTTAGAAATTCATGCATGATTTCAGCTTCAATTTCATATTCCCAAACACCTGGCTTAAGAAAATTCATTATTCGCCGAAACGCTTTTTCCGTCAGATTGCAGGCGTGCTGCATTAAATCAATTTCAATTGGATGTTTCACTGATCTTATTCGGTGCATTATAGGAGCACTTCTTTTGTATGTGTGTCCTGGGTAATCGTTTTTACATCTCGAAATAAATCGATCTTCTCTAGATTGTCCTTCTGTATTGGCGCGGGTGTGTTCGTTTGTATTGATATAAATGTTTTGAGCTTCGGACATTAGTCTTTTAAAAACGGCGGGAAATTGATCCAGCCAGTAAACGGTATGAATTCCACTTGTTTCTAGCGCTGCCTTTTTAGTGAGTTTTTCCCCTTCCCAAACGGCAATGTGCTCATTAGTTTCTTTCAAAAATAGGATTTCCCGATGCTTTTTATTTTGACAATCTGGAAAGATTATCAAAATACTTTCCTCTTGATCAACACCGGATAAATGTAGAATATCACGATGCTGAACAAATGGCATGGTACTATCTGCGCTGGTCGTAACAATGTCGTTTGAATTAAAAACCGCGAGAGAATCAGGATCTAATTGATCTACAAACCTTCTTCTATTATTTTCATATAAATCTTTTGCAATCCTCTTATATTTCATACTTTCTAGTTAGATTGCTAAGTTACAAATCGCAGGGAAAAGGCAAAGGGATTTATGTAGATAGACCAGGGATTGCTCATGAGAAAAGAGAAAAACGGTGACTCGCCACTATAAAGAACAATTCTAAATAAGCGATTTATCGTTTAATGATTTGATATTACATTCCTTGGCGATTACTTTTGTCTAGAAATTTAAATTCAATTTCTAACATGAGTATATCTGCAATTTTAAAGTCATCTATTGCCAAGAAGTGGCTCATGGCTTTGACCGGTCTTTTTCTCTGTTTATTTCTTGTCGGACATCTTCTGGGTAATCTTCAACTATTTATAGGAGGTTGGGATGGCACGGTTAAGTTTAACGAATATGCAGAATTTATGTCGTCAAACCCGATAGTACAAACGGTAGCTTGGATAACCAAAATTTTAATAGGAGTCCATGTGGTTCTTGCCTTATTATTAGTCATTAATAACCGCAGTGCTCGATCAACAAACTACAAGTATAATCGTCCGGATAAAAATGCCAAGTTTAGCTCTAGAACGATGGGCTGGATGGGGACATTGCTGTTGGTGTTTATTGTGGTTCACCTAGTTAATTTCTGGGCTCCCATGCATTATGACAATGAATTCCCTGTTCAACTCAATGAAGCTGGAAATTATTACACGGCAGACGGTGTCGAACAAGTCAATTCGTATTTGCAAAAGGTGGAAGGAAAGCAGCATGTGTTTATCAATAAAGTGGACATGGGGCTTGCAATGAGAGATTTAGCCAAAGTAACAAAAGACTTTTTTAGTAAAACAGAAAATGGCGTAACTGCGCTGCTCATGATGATTTTGTACGCAATAGCAATGCTTGCAGTGGCGTTTCATTTGTCGCATGGATTTGCAAGTGCCTTTCAGTCTTTAGGTATAAATCATAAAAAATACAACGGAATGATAAAATTGGCAGGGATGGCCTTTTCGTTTATTGTGCCATTTGTTTTTGCTGCAATCCCTGTTTATTTATATGTTACTCAAGCTTAAGGAATAGATATGGCTTTAGATTCAAAATGCCCAACAGGTCCCATTGACAAACAATGGACAAATCATAAGAACAACATCAATGTTGTTAACCCAGCAAATAAACGACTAATCGATGTTATCGTAGTCGGTACAGGATTGGCCGGCGGATCAGCTGCAGCTTCTCTTGCGGAACTTGGTTACAAGGTGAAATCATTTTGTTTTCAGGATTCTCCAAGAAGGGCGCACTCCATTGCTGCTCAAGGGGGAATTAATGCAGCTAAGAATTATCAAAACGATGGAGATTCTGTTTACCGCTTGTTTTACGATACCGTAAAAGGAGGAGACTATCGTGCACGCGAGTCTAATGTTTACAGATTAGCTGAAGTTTCAACAAATATTATTGATCAATGTGTTGCTCAAGGAGTACCTTTTGCAAGAGAATATGGAGGATTGTTAGATAACAGATCGTTTGGTGGTGTCTTGGTTTCAAGGACATTTTATGCCAAGGGTCAAACGGGACAACAGCTTCTTCTGGGAGCCTATTCAGCAATGAGTCGACAAATTGGTAAGGGCAAAATTGAAATGTTCAATAGGCATGAGATGCTCGAATTGGTAATTGTTGAAGGCAAAGCAAGAGGTATAATTGCAAGGAATCTAGTTACTGGAGAGATTCAAAGACATTCTGCGCATGCTGTTGTTTTAGCAACAGGAGGTTATGGCAATGTTTTTTTCCTTTCAACAAATGCAATGGGATCTAATGTAACCGCTTCTTGGAGAGCGCATCGAAAAGGAGCATTTTTCGCTAATCCATGTTATACTCAAATCCATCCAACTTGTATTCCAAGGTCTGGAGACTATCAGTCAAAATTAACTCTCATGTCTGAGTCCTTGAGAAATGATGGAAGAATTTGGGTTCCAAAATCGATTGAAAATGTAGAAGCAATCAGGACTGGGAAGAAAAAGCCAACGGAACTGACCGAAGAAGAACGAGACTATTATTTAGAGAGGCGCTATCCTTCTTTTGGAAACCTTGTGCCAAGAGATGTGGCATCACGTGCTGCAAAAGAGAGATGTGATGCTGGATTTGGAGTTAATGAAACTGGGGAGGCTGTCTATCTAGATTTTTCTGCGGCTATATTGAGGTATGGGAAAGAGGTCGCAACAGTCGAAGGGATTTCTAACCCAAGTGAGAATAAAATAAAAGCGCTGGGCGAAAAAGTGATAGAGAATAAGTACGGAAATTTATTTCAGATGTATGAAAAAATCACAGATGATAATCCGTATAAAACACCAATGCAAATTTACCCAGCGGTTCATTACACCATGGGAGGACTTTGGGTAGATTATAATTTAATGACCTCTATAGCCGGTTGCTATGCTGCAGGCGAAGCTAATTTCTCCGATCACGGAGCGAATCGTCTTGGTGCTTCCGCGCTCATGCAAGGATTAGCGGATGGCTATTTTGTTCTTCCTTATACGATCGGGGATTATTTAGCGAACGATATTCGAACAGGCGCTATTTCGACAGATTCAGTTGAGTTTGAAGAGGCTGAAAATGCAGTTCAAAAAAGACTAGAGAAATTGATTAACAATAATGGTTCTAAATCTGTTGATTATTTTCACAAACAGCTTGGAAAAGTGATGTGGGAGAAATGTGGAATGGCAAGAAACGAGGAGGACTTGAAATCTGCAATAGCTGAAATACAGCAAATTCGAGAAGATTTCGAAAAGAACGTGAAGGTTCCCGGAGGAATGTTCGAGTTTAATCCAGAATTAGAAAAGGCTGCGAGAGTAGCTGACTTTATTGAGCTGGGTGAACTTTTTGCACATGACGCATTGCATCGAGAAGAGTCGTGCGGAGGTCATTTTCGTGATGAATCTCAAACAGAAGACGGAGAAGCAAAAAGAGACGATGACAATTTTGCATTTGTTTCAGCTTGGGAATTTGGAGTTAGCCCATCTGAACCAAAACTGCACAAGGAGGAATTAAAATTTAGCAACATTGAACTGAAGCAAAGAAGCTATAAATAGAAAATAAATTAGAGCTCTTTTCATTAAGACACCAACATTATGGCAACAATAAAAGGCATGAATTTAACCTTGAAAATATGGCGTCAAAAAGATGCTAATTCTAAAGGTAAAATTGAAACATACAAAGTAAAAGATATTTCAGAGCACATGTCTTTTTTAGAGATGATGGACGTTCTAAATGAACAGCTAATTTCTGAAAATAAAGAACCGGTGGCATTTGATCACGATTGTCGAGAAGGCATTTGTGGAAGCTGTTCCTTACATATTAATGGAGAGGCGCACGGACCAGATAGAGGAGTAACAACTTGTCAGTTGCACATGCGTAAATTTAATAGTGGAGATACCATTTATATAGAACCCTTTCGAGCGAAAGCGTTTCCAGTAATTAAAGATTTGGTAGTGGATCGATCTGCTTTTGATAGAATTATACAATCTGGAGGATTCGTGTCGGTTAATACCTCTGGTAATACGCAAGACGCAAATGCGCTTCCTATTCCAAAAGCAGACGCAGATAAAGCTTTTGATGCAGCAACATGCATTGGTTGTGGTGCTTGCGTTGCGAGCTGTAAAAACGCTTCGGCTATGTTATTTGTTTCGGCAAAAGTGTCTCAATTGTCACTTTTACCGCAAGGTCAGGTAGAACGTGAAGAGCGGGTGCTCAACATGGTTAGTCAGATGGATGATGAAGGATTTGGAAATTGCACAAATACAGGTGCTTGTGAGGTGGAATGCCCGAAAGGAATTTCTTTAGAGAACATTGCTCGTATGAATCGAGAATTCTTGAAGGCAACGATTCATAAAGACGAATAAAAAAGGGAGCCATTCGACTCCCTTATAAACTAGTTAATTCATTTGCAATTCAATGCCCATCATGATCTTCATGGTCTCCATGGTCATGATTTTCATGGCTTTCCTCCGCATCTGCTGCAGGTTCTTCACCACCACCACATGACGCCATTGTAAAAGAAACAGCACCACAAATTGCTAACATCATTAAAATCTTCTTCATACTCGTAAAATTTAGTTTATTAATTAGTGTATTTATTGCTACAAGTTAGCAATTTAACCGACTTTTTCATCTGAATATCCTTTTATTATGTGTGTAGCTAGAACTATGACAATTGTATGACAATATGAGCTAAGTTGTATTTAAATTTGTTGTCAATCAGATCACCTAGCCTTTGAATGAGATTAAAATAATAGGATTAACGCATAAGTCTGTAGAACTCGATAAAATTGGAGAGTTTCACGTTGATGATTCTCAAATTCAGTCTAGACTAGATAACCTTGTCAAGAAAACGGATATTACAGAATTAATGTATTTATCAACTTGTAATAGGGTTGAATTTATCTTTACTTCACCGACCAGTGTTGATGACGATTGCTTGCTTAATTTCTTTCATTCTTTTAACCCCAACATGGATGAAACACAATTGCAATTTGCTTGTCAAAATGCAGAGTATCATGAAGGGGTTGATGCGATTAGCCATTTGTTTCGAGTTGCATCTAGTATCGATTCGTTAGTTTTAGGAGAACGAGAAATCATTACTCAGGTTAGAACTGCTTTTGAGCAATCTAAATCATTTGGATTAACGGGAGACACCCTTAGACTTGTCGTTGAAAAGGCAATTGAAGCAGCGAAAGAAGTATATACGCAAACCAATGTGGCTACAAAACCCGTAAGTATTGTATCGCTAGCTTACAGAAAAATCATAGACTTAAATATCCCTTTAGATGCCAGGGTGCTTGTTGTAGGGGCTGGAAAAACAAGCTCAAATATGTGTAAGTTTCTTCAGAAGCACGGCTTCAATAATTTCATTATTTACAACAGAACAATGAAAAATGGAGATGGCTTGGCGAAGAACCTTGATTGCGAAAATATGCCGCTGGCAGAATTGCAAAATCACTCAACGGGTTTTGATATTATCGTTTCATGTACAGGAGCTTCTCAATACATATTTACTCAGGAGTTGTATGAAAACCTACTAGGAAATGATAAGAGTCGTAAAGTGGTCATTGACCTAGCTATTCCGAATGACTTTGACAGAATTATTGCGGATCGAAACAATGTAAAGATGATTGGCATTGAAGATTTGCGCGCAATCGCAGATAAAAACCTAAAAGAACGCGAAAAGGAGCTGGTTCTGTGTGACAAGATTATTCAGCATAACTTAGAAGATTTTAGAAATACCTACCGGGAGAGACAAGTTGAAAAAGCCATGAGCCAAGTCCCTCAATTAGTCAAAGAGATTAAGGATATGGCCTTTGAAACGGTGTTTGCCAGAGAATTGAATGGACTGAATAAAGAATCTAAGGAAGTACTGGATAAAGTAATTGAATACATGGAGAAGAAGTACATCGCTGGACCAATGAAAATAGCCAAGGATATACTACTCGATGAACAGCTTACTAAAGACTAATGCACCAACCTATTATTATTGGGTCTCGAGGTAGCGATCTGGCACTTTGGCAGGCTAAATATGTACAAGCTAAGCTAACAGATTTAGGACACAAATCTACCATTACTATTATAGAAACTCAAGGAGATCGGGTACAAGATTTAAGTTTTGATAAGCTTGAGGGCAAAGGGTTTTTCACCAAAGAGATAGAGGAGCAGCTGCTTTCAAATAAAATTGACATTGCCGTTCACTCACACAAAGATCTTGAAACAACGCAGCCAAAAGGATTGATTATTGCCGCGATTCCTAAACGCGAAAGCCCAACAGATGTGCTGTTGATTGCCAAAGAAAGTTATTCTTCTTTAATGCCGCATGGCGTAAAAGAAATGGGAATTATAGGCACATCGTCTGCTCGTAGAAAAAATCAGATAAAAGCATTTAGACCAGATGTGTTGCTAAAAGATTTAAGGGGCAATGTGCCCACTAGAATCAATAAGCTAAGATCTGGAGCTTATGATGCAATAATGCTTGCAAAAGCGGGCTTAAATCGGCTAGAGGTCGATCTAAAAGAGTTTGTGGTTTTTGACCTGGAACCAACCGAATTTATTCCGGCGCCAGCACAAGGAGCACTGGCACTGCAAATTAGGGACGAAGAGGCCGAATTAAAAAGTATTCTTGAAAAATTAACTGACGATGAGACCTGGGCAGTTACGGAGATTGAGCGCAAGGTGTTGAACCTCTTTAATGGTGGTTGTCAATTGCCATTAGGGGTATTTGTTAAATACGACGGAGAGCAATACAACCTATGGGCTTCTATGGCAAGCGATTGGCGTAATATGCCAAGAAGAATACAGCTTTCGGGTGATTCCAAATCGTTAGCGGTAACGGCTGTTGAAGTATTAAAAAAAGAGCTTAATAACATAGTGTATTTAAGCCATGATCTTCCGGCAAATCATTTTTTAAGAAGGTATAGTTCGGCTAACGGAATTAGGTTAATTGCTAAAAGTCAGATTTCTTCTCGAGTAAAATCAGTACAATTTCCGAAAACAACGTGGGTGTTTTTTACATCTTCCAATAGTGTACAAGCTTATTTTGATAATGGCGGCAGTGTAGATTGCAAATTTGGAGCAATGGGTGCGCAAACTGCGCAAACTGCAAAATTGCATGTTAGTTGTGAGTTTGTTGGTGATGGTACGCCCGATGATGTCGCTGAAAGTTTTAAATCAACTTTGGGAGCCGATTCAGTTTGTTTTCCTTTGAGTAATAAAAGTAAAAGATCAATTCAAAAATCTTTGCCTTCTGGCCAAGTAATTGATGTCGTAGCTTATGAAACATTGGAGGAATCAAAACAGGTGGAAGACTCAAATTATTATTTATTTACTAGTCCGTCTAATGTGGATTCTTTTTTTAAAATCAACCAATTGCCAACAGACGCTAAAGTTATGTCAATTGGTCCTTCAACTCAAAAAAGGTTAGCGGAGCTCAATATCAAATCAACAAGTTCGCATGCCGCTTCTTTTATGTCCATGATTGATGGTATATTGTGTTGAATTCAATTCGCGCAGCGTGAAGAGTATATTTAGAAATTACATCTGGAAAATAGTATTTGTTGTTGCAGTAGTCGTATATGTATTGATTGATGCGGATAGGGTGTGTGACATGAATATTTTTTTATCGGCGGCGGCTGATTTACTGGATCAAAAGAATATTTATACAACCGTTTATCAAACGTGGCTTTATTATTATTACAGTCCTATTTTTGCCGTGCTATTGATTCCTTTCACTTACGTATCTGAGTATTGGGTTAATGTATTTTGGCTATTACTCAACATCGGTTTAGTTTTCAGAGTAGGGCAATTATTGAAAGGCTATTTGCCGGAAGCAACAGTATCTGCGAAATGGCAGCGATTAATTTTAATTCTTTCCATTGTATTTGTGTTTCATTTTATTTTTACGAATCTTCATTTTCATCAGCTGACTATTTTTATTCTGTGGATTGCTCTTGAAGGCTTAAAAAGTATTAAACAAGGGAATAAAATAAAAGGGGGGCTTTGGTTGGCAATTGGAATAAACATAAAACTATTGCCTATTGTCTTGATTCCCTACTTGCTTTATCGAGGAGAGTTCAGAAGCGTCATTTCTATTGTGCTTTGTTCCGTTGGATTATTGTATTTGCCCGTAATATTTTTAGGGTATGAATACAATCAGTTCTTATTAGAGGGGTGGTGGGGAAACATTAATCCTTTAGAACAGCAGCACATACTGGATTTTGCGCATGCAGGGATTCCTGCCTTGATAACTGCCATGTTTCATTTGGATGAATCACAACAATCTCCAATATTTTTAATTCAACTAACCGAGGTGGAAATAGGTTGGATTATTAATACCCTACGTGCAGTTATAATTATATTCACCTTGTTCTTTTTAAGGTCGATGCCTTTTAAAAGAGCATCAAATTTGCATCAAATGTGGGAGCTGGGTTATTTGTTTTTAGTCATCCCCTTACTCTTTCCACATCAACAGAATTATTCTTTATTGATGTTGTGGCCTGCTGCTATTTATCTTGCCTATTACTTTCACCAAAAATATGGAATGTACACGGCGCGAGACAAGCGATTGTTAGTCGTGTTTGCTCTTTGTTTTTTAGCATTTAACGCGGGCTTATTTTTAGGTCACTTCAGAGAGTTTTACAACGGTATAAAACTGCTTACGATTGCCAATCTATTGTTTATTATCCCATACAGCCTGTGTATGCCCTCAGAATTAGCTGAACGCAGGAATCCCAGTGACGTCCATTCCGGTAATTAATAGATGAATGTCGTGTGTGCCTTCATAGGTGATAACAGACTCAAGATTTGCCATGTGTCGCATGATACTGTACTCGCTGGTGATGCCCATTGCACCATGAATTTGCCTTGCTTCTCTTGCAATATTTATTGCCATTTCAACATTGTTTCTTTTAGCCATTGAAATTTGAGCAGAGGTCGCTCTACCTTCATCACGCAGTATGCCGAGTCTGTGTGTCAATAATTGAGCTTTCGTAATTTCTGTAATCATTTCAGCAAGCTTCTTTTGTGTTAACTGAAAACTTGCGATTGGTTTGTCAAATTGTATTCTCTCCTTCGCATACCTTAATGCAGAATCGTAACAATCCATGGCTGCACCAATTGCTCCCCATGCGATTCCGTAGCGGGCACTGTCTAGGCAGGAAAGCGGCGCTCCTAGCCCACTTCTTCCTGGCAACAAGTTTTCTTTGGGCACCTTTACGTTATCAAAAATTAGCTCTCCTGTAATAGATGCTCTTAGTGAGTGCTTACCATGCATTTTAGGAGCTGTAAAGCCTTCCATTCCTTGTTCTACCAGAAGACCATGTATTCTGCCCGATTCATCTTTCGCCCAGACTACAGCAACTTGTGAAATCGGTGAGTTTGAAATCCACATTTTTGCACCATTCAATACATAATGGTCTCCAGCATCTTTAAAATGGGTAACCATTCCACCTGGATTTGATCCATGATCGGGTTCGGTAAGCCCAAAACATCCAAGCCATTCACCCGAGGCAAGTTTGGGTAAAAACTTTTTCTTTTGCTCTTCAGAACCATATTTCCATATCGGATACATGACCAATGAGCTTTGAACGGAAGCTGTTGATCGTAGACCTGAATCACACCTTTCCAGTTCTTGCATTAAAAGACCGTATGAAATTTGATCTAACCCAGCACCACCGTATTCTTCTGGTATATAGGGCCCAAACGCACCAATTTCTCCTAATCCGGGGAGGAGATGCTTTGGAAAATCACATTTTTCGAAACAATCTTCAATAATTGGACTGACTTCTTTTTTAACCCAGGCTCGGGCAGCTTCTCTTATTAGTTTATGCTCTTCGGTTAATAGCTCATCCATGAGGTAATAATCATGGGCTTCAAATCTATCTGTACTCATTGGTTTGATTTATTCAGCGCAAAAGTAGCCAAAATGTGCTTTCGTTGGTAGTGTTTATAACTGTCTGTTTCAATATATCCTGAAATACGCTATGATTTCTATTTTTGTTTAAGTCTAATTAATAATTTAAAGAAGTCGCAATAAGCTACGCCATATCATGGATAATGACGCCGACAGAGTGATTAGTTTTGAGAATTTTAACCAAGTTCAAGTGGGGAATAACCCATTTGCGATTCACATCCTATACTCCGAACCAGTACCTAGAATAAAAGAGGAGTTTTCAGGGAACCTCGCTGTTTTCACTTGCTTATTGTCTTGTGTGCTCTTACTTGTGGTAATAAAAATTCGACAAACAGCTAAACTTCGATTCATTATTGCTTCGTTTTATAAGGGGAAATCGGTCATACAGCCGTTTAAAGATGGACAAATTTTCGCAAGTGCATCAGCACTTTTTTTGCTGGCCAATTTTATTGTTATGTCAACGATACTTTTGCATTATGCAATCAACACCTTGGATTATCCTGGAAACCAATTTTGCAGAGGGTTGCTATCTTACGAGATCGTCTTGTTTATTGTAGGATTTTACGGGTTGAAGTTAATTTGTGCTAGACTGATCCAGTTCGTAATTGGCATGAATGAAGAATTGATAGAATACCAGCATAATATATTATTGTTTTGTCAAAATGTGGGATTGGTACTTCTGCCACTAGTTGTTCTTATAACATATGTTGACATTAACTATAAAACAGACTTGATTTATGTGGCGATCAGTGTGTTTGTCCTGCTTTATTTTTATAGGATTTTAAAGACGGTAGGAATTTCTATACGTCAATATACTCCTTGGTTGTATTTATTTTTGTACCTTTGCGCCTTCGAAATTTCGCCAATAATTATAGCCATAAAACTATTAACAGGCGCGGATTCGTAACTGACCATGGTAAAGTATTAATCACTTTAAAAAGGAAAGTAGATGAGTGTAAAGTCTATTTTGGTGTCACAGCCTAGACCAGAAAACGAAAAGTCACCTTATTTTTCTCTTGCTGAAAAATATAAACTGAAAATTGATTTTAGATCATTTATTCATGTTGAGGGTATTAATGGACAAGATTTTAGAAAGGAACGAATTAATCTTACTGATCATACAGGAATCATATTAACAAGTAGGAATGCAGTTGATCATTACTTCAGAATTGCTGAAGAGATGAGGTTTACTGTTCCCGATAGCATGAAGTATTTTTGTATTTCTGAAGCAGTAGCCTATTATTTGCAGAAATACGTTGTTTACAGGAAAAGAAAAATCTTTCATGGTAACCGAACAATTGCTGATATGACTGATATCTTGAAGAAAAATAAGAATGAAAAATTTCTTGTTCCATGCTCAGATATACAGCGTAAAGTAATTCCACAACAATTAGAAGCGTTGGGATTAAATTTCACTAATGCTACGCTTTATAAAACAGTCTGTAGCGATTTGTCGGATTTGGAGGATGTAAAGTACGATATGTTGGTGTTTTTTAGCCCATCTGGGATTGAGTCTTTGTTTAAAAACTTCCCCGAGTTTAAACAAAATGGGACTAAAATTGCGGTTTACGGAAACACGACTGCGACAGCCGTTGAAAATGCTGGACTGCGAATTGACGTTAGAGCTCCGCAACCTGAATTTCCTTCAATGACCATGGCTATTGAAAAATTTGTCAAGGCTAAAAAGAAAAGCGTTAAATAGAATTTTGTTGAATAAAGAAGCTGGTTTGGGTTCTTAAATTTTCTGATTACCAGGAAACGATTATTTTCCCGACAGATTGTCTGCTTTCTAAAAAAGCATGTGCCTTCCCGATATCATGAATACTAAATTCACCACCAATCCGTGGTTCTAGTAATTTACTCTCAGTCATTGCAACTACCGCTTTCAAACATCGCTGGATGATTAATGGTTGATAATCTGCAATGTGAAGCATGTTGACCCCAATAACGCCTTTAGAGTTGACTAGGAATTGAATAGGGGACATTAAGCCAAACTTCCAAGCTAACTGGAGTGTTGCTACCGCCCCGCCCTTCTTTCCTGATCTTTCAGCAACACCGTACAGTACAGAAGTACCTCCCTTTTCGAGTAACGCGTAATCTTTTTTAAATGTAGAGCCACCTATCGAATTAAAAGCAACCTGAAGTTTATGACCTTGATTTTGTATTACTTTAAGATAATCCTGGGTGCGATAATTAATTGGGAAATCAACACCATTTTCCTTCATGTAATCGAACTTTTCATTACTACCCACAGTTCCGTAAATAGTACACCCTTTTTGTTTCGCAATTTGACTCAGTGCTGTCCCTACTCCGCCTGCAGCTGCATGAATCAGAATGCAATCACCTTGAAATAAATGAACAGATTCACAGGCAGCTCTGTACGCTGTGCAGTATTGAGTGGCTAATGCTGCTGCTACTGCAGAGGGTGTAGAATCTGCAATGATTGCACAGGCTGATGCATCGGTAATAGCATATTCAGCATACCCTCCAAATCGAGTCATGGCGACTACTCGTTTTCCTAAAAGATGTTGATCTTTATCATTCACGATTTCGATAACTTCTCCAACAACATCGTATCCCAGAATCGCCGGCATTGGCGGTGCATCACGGTAAAGCCCGTTTCGAGCCATTACGTCTGCAAAATTAAGCCCAAATGCAGATACCTTAATCAAGACTTGATTTTCGTTTGGTTTTGGTATAGGCACC
>JACKZZ010007927.1_pt1 | contig 42227 bp, 27 predicted proteins | sample 8027871 | NCBI WGS metagenome assembly JACKZZ01 (sample SAMN15724774, study PRJNA655200) | protist metagenome | isolation source: fluorescence activated cell sorting (FACS) single amplified genomes of... | place: USA: West Boothbay Harbor, Gulf of Maine | collected 2000-07-19
GTCGAGGAACGCACGGGGAGAAGTGAGCAAATGGGGGGTGGATGTGCGGCATGGACATGCAGCTGTAAGGGTGCTGCGAATGAATTTGGAATATGGCATTACCGAGGGTTTGCGAGTGCACCAAAGAATGCACAGAAATGGTGGATGTCAAATAAGTGCAAGACGTCGCCAGGAAAGGGAACCAAGGGCTGGCGTATCAATGAGTTGTTAAACAAGCTAAAGTTTGATGAGTACTTGCACGAAATGCGCACACGTGTGCACAGGTAGTCACATTAATCCTATAACCATTATACATAGACCAGAGCTCCATGAAATTGATCCAAACTCGTTTACCCTCGAAGCTAGAAAAACACAACTCGGTCAAACACAAACATATTTCCTTAAAAAACTTGATCAAACCAATCAACCGCAAATCTAAAGGGGAATTTTTGATTTGCAGGCTGCGAGACACGCACTGGGGTCAGTCGCCGAAAGAACTTGCAGAAACTCAGAGACTTGAAAAAGTAAATTCAGCGATGCTTGCTGCAATGGAGGCAGACACAGACTGCTTCACCGACCCTGCATGGCCTGGGAAAGTATGTCAGGATAGAGTCACTACGAAATGGGTGCAGAGTTTTATTAAATTCTATCTCGGAGTCGCAGGAAAACGACCTGATGATATTGATGTCATAGGAAGATATCCCCCACAGCAAGTAGGAAAAGGAGAAGCTGTTTCGAGTGTTGGCGACACAATGAAGATTCGTTATTCACTTCGAGGATGGGTTGGGGATGATCTCACTGGGGGAGAAGGAAAATGGTCGCCAAATTCGGCACAAATCAAACAACGGTTTCAGATTTTTCGTGACTCTAACGCTAAGCCATTCGGAGTTAATGTCGCCAATCTCAAGGTACATTTCAGACCCCCCTAGGCAGCCTCCTATTTGTGTGAAGCTGATGATAATCTTCTTCTCTCATTGTCTAATTATTTATTTTTTAGTTGGGTAAAGGCTTCCTAATAGAAGGGCTAGAATCTCGATTGTTGCGGCTGAAAAAAGGGGACCAACGAACTTTTCTTATACCGCCGTCAGAAGTATGATAGTTCCCATTTCTTTTCCTGCGTCCCCTTTCATTTTTCGCTGTGTCCTGTCTTTTATAGCCTTAATCTAGCCAACTTTTACACTGTGGGCGTGGTGTCTCTTGAACGCACTCACCATCTTCACTCCACATCAGCTTACAGACATTAACAGTACATTGCATTGGACATGATTATTCAACAGGCATATGGAATTAGTGGCGCTCCCCCAACAGTGCCTGGAAATGCTCACTTAATAGTCGATCTAGAGGTGTTAGATCTTGTCCGAAACGTGGTTTAACTATATCAGTTCGTCGCGAACGATATCTCTGGGCCAGGCTAGCGCATAATGTTGTGCCTACTGATGTAAAGCGTTTTGCTAAAAAAAAAAAAGACAGCTAGCAGCAGCAAGAAAGCACCGATTGAAAATAGATGCGTAGATCAATGCTAAACAGATCCTAGCACTGGTGTGCATGGCGCAGCTGAGCATTAAAGGCGGCTTGGGCGCTGGTGGGGCTGACCATGGGCCTATCGGCCTATCCGCTAGCTATATCGGAGACTTGTATGCGCTGCCGTAGCGCAGCGTATATGTGCGCCAGCATTTATGCTGATGCGCTGGCGGGCTGGCGCCGGCGCCGCGAGCCGCGAAGCAAGGCCTTGGCGCCCTTGTCGGCGAGGCCAAGGGCGCCCCTAGGGCCAGGCGCCTGGCTAGCCCTAGGGCCAGTGCCTAACCGCAGCAGTAGCGCGACGAGCCGCAAGCGGCGTGCTAGCGCCTGCCAAACGGTTGGGCCCTACGCACCGCACCCGGCTCGTCACCCAGGTTTTTCCCATGTTTGCTCTCCGGTGCTGTTGTTAATGTAGTATACCGCACCGCTGCCTTCATCCTTCATTTGTGACCAGCCGGAAGGAAGCCCACCACCAGTCTCTCCACCTGCAGACGAGGTTACGTTTTTTGTCATGCCAGAATCTGATATTACAGCGACGTTGTCTGCCACTGGCAAACTGGCTTCTTCCATCTTTTGAATTGACTTTTTTTTTTCGTGTGCAGCAGATGCTGCGTTCATGACGCCCCTTGTCGTGGCTTCCCTTCTGAGAGCTTCTTCGTAAAGCCGTTTGCTCTCAGCCTTGACGTAATCGAGGTAAGGTGGTACGAAGCAAAACACAAAGAGATTCCACACCAGGTTCACCATTGTGAAACTCCCAGCGACAATTCCAACTACGCCAATTCCAAATGCAAGAGTTCCAGCAAATACATAGAATGCAAGTCGACCCCGCCAGTCAAACATGAACCCCATATTTGCAACATAACACGTCAGACAGCAGTCAAGCCTCGTCTCGTACATCAAAAGGAGGAGCCCAAACACAATAACGTAGGTGGCCGCGAGTATTGTCAGGAAGTTTCTTTCGCCCAAAACATAGGCCATAACTCCTGAGACTGCGAGTAGGGCGCCGTTGAGAGCGTTTATAAGTCTCATCCATACGGCAAGACACCTGTTAGTGTTATGGGTCAGTTTTAGAAATACGTGCACAATACTACTTTTCGTTTAATCCACGCCACCAAGGATGGTTCAGTCATTAACAAAACGACCAGACATATTAAAGTTAGTTCTGCACAAGCGCCAAGCATGTCTTACTCTGGGTCCATTGTCTTGAGACAGTTGCAGCATGCCTTTTTTTCGTCTGCCATTGTATTTCGTATCTCCGGTTATTTCTGTATGCACTTAGCCGGAAAAGGGTAAAAACCAGAGAAAAAATCGGCTCCTAGAATTCTGCCAGCTGTTTCCTTGCGCGATGCGACGAGAAAGTATGGCTGACGAAGAAGCCTCCCTACTCGGGTATGTAACCAAATTTTTTTTATGCATATGATGACAAGAAAAGAGTGTTGGGTGAATATGGAAATTTATACCTATTAGGGACCATCTTGTCTTATTTGGAATCTGCACACTACTCGGCTCAATCACTCTTGATGTTTCAATGGTTATTACTAAAATGCGTTCGATAGATTACTTTATTTGGTGAGGGTTTAATATTTCGTATTTCAAATGTTTAGGATCAAAATTTTGAAGCAGCAGTAGACTCCAAGACTATTTTTGCTGGAGTGAAAAATGCAGCGGTGTATTACGAGGTGACCAATATTGTTTTCAAATCAGACCCACAAACTTGGATAGTATTCGAGAGATACTTGTGATATAGAAAATTGATTGATGCTTGTTCTTATAAAAAGGGATCCCGCAAATATTCTGTAGTAGACGCCGTTTATGTCGGGGTCTATACTCTGTTGGCAAACATTTTTATCTGGGAGGCACGGGCGAAGGCTTTGGCTTTTTCTAGACGAGCTATGGGCACCATGTCTGCAGGTTGGAAAACGTTTTTTCTTTCTTTAAAATTAAAATGTTCCATGGTCTGATACAGTCAGGTCGCTTGCCATACGGTTGTGCAGCAAGGAATAAAGCTTGGAAAAAAAACTGAAGCGTCGTTATTTGTAACAGACTTCGATCAACTCTCTCACCCCTACTCTGCAAATGGCATTTTAAATTTAAAACAAGTAATTTTTCATTTTCAGTAATTTTGAGTGCGTGGATCTACATCCACTTTATGCGCGTCCAGCCCATGGACCTTCGTGCTATGACGCTCCAGAGTCTCCCAGCATTTCAAAATGCCGCTAACATTCGTTATCTAGAGCTAGCTATTATTGCATGCTTATCTACTATTCGTCTGAGGGGAAGAGGATTCCCACGCAGGCCTGAAGTAGTCCTTCTCGGCCTTGCATTTGGACTGAACGCGCAGGATCTGCTTTTTGACTTTCCAGGTGAGAATAACTCGTTGTTTTTTTCAATAACATCTTAAAAAATGCAGTGTGGACTTCACACTCGACTGTTTCTTTACTCTTGGTTCCTACTGCCCAGCTGTATTTTTTCGAGAGGACACGAAGCTTTTCCACCAAGCTGTGGTCAATAACACACAGCATATTGAGGGAATTATACATAAGGTAGTTGATCAAGTTGACCAGCAACTCAATTTTTATTACTTAAGTTGAAAATATGTTTTAAAAATTTTACGATGATAATAATCATGTCAAAGAATAGCATCGAATGAGTTATAAAAAACAGATTGTTATCAAAATTTTCATCGTTATGCATTGTAATCGAATTGGCAGTAACATTATTCTGCGGAACGAATCAGATACTCGTTCCCGCCATCATCGGAGGATTGTTTGCGATTGTATTATGGCGTCTATTGACCAAGCCTGCCAGCCATGATATATTGCTTTTGGTACTACTGACTTCGGCAGGACCAGGTTCCTTTTATGTTTCGTGTTGTCACCTACGAGTAGTATTGCTTTCAATTCATTGTCCCCTAAATCCCAATAGGTTTTGTGTTGTTTGTGGAACCAGAAGAGAGGAGGTTGAAACGAATTGTGGATGCAACAGGGACGACAAACATTCGGAGAACAGGTAGAAATAGCCCCACTAATGTCATATATTTACACGATACAATGGAATGTCAATCCGAAAAGAACCAATTTTAAGCCAATATAATTTTGCCCAGAATCAGCATTACCACAGAGGTTTGTTTGACGTCTGTACAATTTCATGACATAAATTGTCACACGACGCATATACTTTTTTACATATAATAGGCATTACAGACGGAGCTTTGGGTGTAATCGGGGCTGGTCATGCATACATGTCTATGTGCTGCCTGGTATTGCGTCCCCTTTTTAGGCACGCCGAGCTAGCAATATATTTCATGCAATGTACGTGTTGCTGTGCTATGAAACCTCACGTATGCCCTCAGATGCATGGCCTACGCATAGGCCCATATTTATCATTTTGTTTATATCAGGTGGGGCTGTTGGTACAGGTATACGTTTGTTCTACAAAGTACTTACAACACAAAGTAGACTAGCAACAAGATCCACAATTGGAGCGCCTGCAGACAGAGTAAAATGCTGCATAATTAAATGAGCGCAAGGCAGAGGCGTCGCAGCTGCGCCCGAACTATGCCTAGCGAGCAGCGCTTTTTTTATTTTTTTTGGTTCGCGCCTTAAGGCTGGCATGCGGCAGGCCAAGGTCCAGAGCTGTGAGCTGTGCGCGCGCCGGAGCGCAGCTGCACCACACGCCAGCTAGCTACGCGCAAGCCAGGCTAGCTAGGCTCATCTCGAATGCGGTGTTTAGCATTGGGTCATGCCAAGGACTCAGCGGATACAGTTTTTAGCAAACAAGCAAAATGTTATCCACATATACTTGTACCCAGAGTTGTTATTCGAATCTTACCAGACTTTCGTCCTTCCTTGTCATAGTTCGCCACTTATCTTTGATGTTAACGGGCGAACGCATTATTAGTTTGTCTGGAAACCTGTTTTTGATTTCTCGCCATTTTCCTTTGCCAAAGAGTATCATGCCGTTCAATATGCTCGTCTCTTCTTCTTGCGACCAGGCATTTCTCTGCTGAGACCTACCCTGTTTGCTGGTAAGAGGGTGGTGAGCACCTTTTCCTTTGTGGCAGACTGCCAAGGGCAATACAGGAAGCGCAGATGCAAGTTGAATGTTTGAGAATCGCCCGATAGCCGGCAGCTGGCTTTGTGTATCCAGTTTCTCATCTGAAAACCTCCCGCTATGCAATATTTGAGAAAATAACTGCCGATCTGGCGCCATTAAAGCTCGAAAATTTTCTGTTTTACCAGTAGAGGTTGGCGTTTGCACATATTTTGTGTTAACTACAGTGTTCCGTTGGCAGCTGTGCTGGGTAGTTTTTTTTGTGTTAGCTTTTTCGGCGTCCAAAACAAGAACATCTTTCCAACTTCGTTTCTTCTGCGTTCCATCTTTCATCACAATTGCAGAGAATCGGTTCTGCGCCCCAGCTAGTGCGTGTAGCTGACCGTGCCAACCGACCCACCTCAGAATAGCAGGTAGTTTGGCTTCATGACTACCAGGTATTTCCATAGGGATCAGCTTGAAACCAGCAGTAGGAAGCAAGGGGCATATTTTTCTTGCAAGCCATGCCGAGAGGTAACCGATCATGGAAGACCCATTCCACACTCCGCATGCCGTCTGATCATACTTATTTCCCTTGTCATGTTTAATCTCCAAAGGCACGTTTGCAATGAGTCCTACTTGGTCTGCCTGCCGGTAAAATCGGCCAACAACCCAAACATACATCCAATCAGATATCGCTTTATTTTCATATTGTGTTGGTCTTATTTTCGCCGTAGATGCTTGCTTTGGGGGTTGACGCTGAAGCACTGATCCACATTGTGGCTGAGGATGGTCTACATTTTCCGGCGCCTTTGGAATATATTGGGATTCGACGGTCTCCCAGAAATCCGTATCATCGACTAAGTCGTCGATCGAAGGCTTGATAATGTCTGAACCCCAAGGGTAAATAATATGAGAACCAGGCTTGAAGGATGCTTTCGGTGGCAGCTTTCGCTGCCTTGCCAGACAGTTTGATGGGCACAGGCCAGAATTCGAGCTAGCTGTAACGCCACCACCACTGTGAAAGAGGATATCCGGCCGCCCTTTTCTTTTCTTATTACCCAACTTTTGCCTTTGTCTAATGGACAGGTCCAAGTTTAGAACACCAGGAGTGCATACAGCAACATTTTGTTTTGTATTCGCTGCAAAGCCTCCATTTACGAATTTTTGATTCGGCTCTACTGCAAATCCACCACAAACGCTCCAGTTTTCTTCAATTTCGGATCTCTGCCAGCCGTTTCCACTTGCAAATATTTTGGCTGATCTTATGCCCGGCGTATCGCATTTGGTCACATTAGTTGGGGCAGGGACTGCTGAGGCCTCTAGTTTGCCAGTTTTTGGAGCGATTCTTTTCGGAATCTTGAAAGGCTTTCGAGCATTCTCAGTCACAATAGTTTCATGTCTGGTTCCACCCAGATGATCCTTCTTTAGCCCCAGCATGGCAGACGGGGGGGAGGGGATATATTTCTATTTATGCGAGCAGATCTTCTAACCAGTTCAAATCGCTGCAAGCAGCTGGAAGTCTGAGCAGGAAATTGTTCTCGATTCACAGCAGGCCAGGCAGCACCCACCCAGCGTTTGCCTGCAAAACTGAGTGAGACCAAGAAGAAGAAAAAATAAAGGATCGCTGGCGACACCCACCTCGACTAGGGGCTTCCAGCACCTGTGGCAATTGAGAGATCGAAAAAGGTACCTGCTGCTGAAACATAAGCGCTGCTGGTAGGCAAAGTTATGCAGAGTTGGAATAATATTCTCATAGTGAATTTTTCCGAAGATCTGATTCGTAATGGTCTCATATATCGGCTTCACTTGTTCATCGTAGGTAAGTCGTCGGGAAATATAGCTAGGTTCCTTATCAGAACCGATCCCAGTGTGCTGGGTGGCAATGGATGGATACAGTTCAGTTCCGAGACTCGAAGAGGAAGATCTAGAGAATGGGAAAGACACGAATGATGATGGTGCAGGTGAATCTAAGGAATCGATAGAGATGACGCAGCTTGAAGACCTGGGCCCGGACGCGATAACTTTCACGATTTGCAGAGTTGGCGGTTCAGGGAACCGCGATGTGCAGGGAATCCCAAGCTGGACAATCGAAAAACTGAAAAACTATGCCTTTCCGAGTGAGAGAAAGGCGAACATGAACGTGCGGCTCATCCGTGCAGGAAGACTTCTCCACGACGGCCAGACGCTCAAAGAGTGCAACATCGAAGAAGGCTCATTTGTCCACTGTGCAATTACTGAAAACCGCTCATTGGTTTTTGGAGAGCGCAACGAAGATGCAGGCGCGAACTCTGGGGAACTGGTGAACAGCAACGGTGGTGAAGTGGAAGATGTCCAAGTGCCACAATGGCTCCTCCAAGGCCATATGCAACGGAATGGCTCAAGCGGTGACTTTCTCCTGGGTTTTGTAATGGGTTTTTTTCTTGGGATTTTAACGCTTATCTGGGTATGGCAGCCGTCAGTTCCGAGGAGGCAGAAGGTTGGAATCCTCGCAGGTATGGCCTGCAACCTCGTCTTTTCGATCCTTAGTCCTAACAATAACACGCACAAGCAACCTGATAGTGGAGGCAGCAGCCCATCAGGCACGGGTAGTAGCGACGACAAACCTGGGTTTGGGAGATAGTAATAATAATGATGAACAGCCGAGCTGTTCGATCCACGCTTAATGCCTGCGAACTAATATAGCATAGGCATGCATGATACAAATCGCCCGCCCTAGCAACGGCGCCGGGCTTAAGCGGCGTGACAAAAGGGCCTAGAGCGTATAGAGGCTTACTAAAGACAGGAAGTATACGCCAACAGCAAGAACATACAGAATAGCGCAGTAGGCGGTGCCGTAGCGCGAGCGCGTTATGTAAGCGAGCCTGCTGTTGGCTATGCGAAGCGCTGCACGAGCTAGAAGAAATGCGGCTTGCACTGCATGCATGCAATGCAAGAAGTCCATAGTATGCCAGTATCCATCATGTAGCTTATGAGGTGAGTGGAAGATCATTATAAAAGTTTTTCTGAATGAAGTCTTATTTGGCTTTTATTGAAAAAAAAATACGTTATACAAATAAACAAGGCTGCGAGCAATAGGCCATAGACCAACGCGCCGCTACGCCCCTGTATTTTCCCACTGCTTTTTCGTCACGGAGGTATCAAGAAGCTGCCATTTTTTTGCGCTGGGCAAATGTGTTTTGATAAACTCCTTCGGGTCCATACACCAGTAACTCATATCGTATCGGTGCGTGAAGCATTCGCCATCAACACATCCTGACGCCCAGGTAACGTCAAGCAAATACCAATTTAAATTATTCGTCACCCCAGCACTAAGTTTAATAGCATTCCAAGCATGCAACTCCTTTCGCCCGCCTGACCTTGCCCACCCCCCCAACTTTGCCGACGTGAGCCCTACCGACTGGCACATTGCGTGAAACAGGTTGGCATATCCTACACATTCAAATGCAAAGAATGCAGAATCAGCTAAGTTGTCCAAAAGTCTCGGGTTTTTTTTTTTTTAATTTCTTTTCGCTCCCTCATTTTTTTTTGTCAAAGTATCTTGCTTGAGATTTAAAAAAAAATGTACCTTCACATACACCCTGCCGGTTCTTCAACACAGCCTCAGCGGCCTGGCTCCGGCGCACCTTTTTCTTCCCTCCTCTTACCATCGATCGGTAGGTCTCCATATCATATCGAATATTAAGTGCCACCCATTTGAATATGAGCTCAGCTTTATCTTCAGCTCGCGTTGACTCACGGCACAGGCGTTTTGCCAGTACTACCAAACCGCTTTCGAGGTCCTTGGTCTCTAGCTGGGGCAGTGACACACCATGTACTCCCCGTGGTAGCCACTTTCTAAACATACTTTTCCCAGAAGTTGAAAATGTCGACGAAGATGACCCTCCAACACCACGTTTGCGTTTGTAGGCATAAAGATTCGGCTTCCCACTACTTACCCCCCGCTCATGTTCTGCCTTCTGGCCTCGCCATCGTTGCTGGAGTTGCAGTCGGCGAACGCGCTCGTTCAGTTGCGACCGCATTGAAGGTGTCGGCATCACTGGCATACAAGAATTGCTCTTTTCGGTCGCGAAAGAAGAACCACTTGCACTTGTAATAGGGTCGACCTGTTGCTGGCGGGCCGTCAGACACATGCTACACTTGAGCTTCTCGCGTGCATTGTGGTACGTGCACGCCATGCAAGCCCATTGCCCTTCCGACACCAGAATCGAGGGATCCGCTGTTTCCTTTGCGTTTCGTCTACGTTTGCGCTTCCCGTCTTGATCGGTCTCTCGTATATTTTCTATACTCACATCCGGGTTGCTTCCTGCGAGTCCTCGAATGGCGGGCTGGCTGTGAATGGTGCCCATCGAGTCGCTATTGCCATCCGAGTCTCCGGCCAGCATAACAATTTCTGCACCCGAAATCTTAGTTTGTTTCGTACCACTAATCTCGTCGGGGGCCAGAAATCTGCGACGGCAGAGTCGAGGGCTTACTTTCGATGTGAATGTCGCCAACAGGTGACGTGCACGGTCATCAAAATCCTGCCCTTTCGGGAGGACGATAATCCTCTGTTCCACAAACCCAATCTCTGCGAGCTTCTGCAGCGACCTAGGGGACAACTGATTTTCTATCTTATCAAGGACTAGTCGCCGATGTTTGCTATTTTCTGGGCTATGGGTGATTCTTTGTAGTATCCGTACCATGAGGTCTGGCACTCGGCCTGCGACTGAGTCTCCTTCCGAGCGTGAGATGCTCGCGCCTTTCGATTCGAAAGTAAATTGTTGGGCGTGCAGCGCGCTCCCGCAAGCCTGACAACTTTGCTGTCGGGCAGGGTTAGGGTCTGGATTCAGAAATGTGCATTTTGGGCAAGCTTGGACGTTAGCCGACTCAACTTCTTCGGCTTCCATTTTCCCCGGCTTTCGAGAATTCCCGCAGACAGCACAGCGGGAACTGAGGGTGTTATTGAGAACTGTACAGGAATTGCAAGCCCACTCCTCAGCTGCTTCCTCCCCAGTACTCAAAGTGTAGTTGGTATCCATTGCATTTATCCCCGCGCGGCGGGGAGGTGTTTCTATAGAGAGCTTGACCGAGGTTACCCGCCCGGGTTCGGGTTTGCTTTTAGCTTTTGCTTTGAGCTGCTGCTGCTTGCTGCATGGTTCCCCTGCTGGTTGGAAGCGCGTGCCATCGCTCTCCGCTCCGGCATAAAATTACTGCTCGCAAAGTTCTGTTGGCTAGGGCTAGCGCTATCCTAGGGCACGTACAACCCTTTTCAGCGTATTTTGGGCTAAGTCTGATGGATGACGAGCGATGCTAACAGTGAAAGGTCCACACTTTATAAGCAGTGTGAGAGCATGGCAGTAGAAAACCAGTTCGAGATGCTCACACATGGCATCGGCAGGCAAACCTCGGAAATAAAAACGTCGATGCGGCACCTTCAGGTTACTCACGAAGAAACCACTGATTTATTGGGAGAGGAGATTCAGGACATGGAGGATACAGCACGGGACCTCGAAAATGAGAACGGGACGAGCTTAAGCACATTGAAGTCGGAAGGAAAGAGAGTGAGAGCAACGTCAACCGTCAGCGTTCGTCGTCAGGAAGAGCAAAGCCGACTTGAAAAACGCAAGCTTGGTTTGAGAAAATGCATACTGTCTCTCGAACAAGAGCAAGTCGTGGCAACACGTGACAACCGGGTCGTCAAACAGAAGAATCGACATCTTGAGAAGGCATTAGAGCAAGCCACTGAGAAGAGAAAAAAGCTGAAGAACGAGCACAAACGATTCATGGCAGAAGATGCCGACGAGTACGCCGAGCTAAAGTCGCAGCTTGATAAGGCGATACTTGGGAGGGAGAGACTGGCAACGGTGAAACGGGGTGTTTCGGATGCTGCTGGTGCTTCAACGAGTCGCCAAGAGTCGATCAAAGCAGGCACCGGGATCCCGCAGCTTATCCGATGTGTTTCTGTCAGCGTGTCACCTGCAAGCAAACAGTACAAAAAATGGATAAGTATTAGCTCAAAAATGAGAAGCAACACTACTAATAAACCTGTGGGACAAACACAGAGTGATAGCAACCTTGCTAACCCTAATCATTGTCACCACAGCAGCAAGCCTACTTCGCCAGAGAAGCTTAGCGGACGCATCCAGTCGTGTAGGTCGCCGCAGAGCAAACTGGAGACGGCAATTGGAGTTGTAGCAAGACACGAAGGTGGGCCAATTGATGCTTTCATGCAGGCGACACAGTCATCAAGGAAAGTACGTCACAAGCCAAGCTCACTGCTGCGGCATAGGGAACAAATGAGCAAGGCGCCTGCTGCAGGCTCTATTGATTTGTCCAAGGCGACACTTGCTTCAGCACCAGGAGTTGGATGCGGCGGGGTTTTCTTCAAGACAAGCAATCCAAAGCTGTCTACGCGAGCACTCACGGGATCGCGCGCAAGTGTGGCGAGGACGCCACTGCATGTGAGTCGAAGAGCCGCAAGGCTTTCATTTACGCACACGTGTTGCAAAATTAAAACCAATGCTTTACTACCGCTAGGCGTAGTTGCTGGTGGTTAGCAATGATATCGCATTTGTTCACTAAAATTCGACGAAACACCAAACATCAATTTCGGTGCATATATATCGATCCAGTTACTCGTGCTGCCAAAATTCGATCAGCACATAATAATATCATATCAACTTCTTTGAAATGATTTTTTTTTGAAATAATACTTTGTGATGTTTTGTACGTGACCTTCCTGGTGTGCTGCTAGAGGCATCAAGCGAGCATCCCAGACTCGAAAGCGCGTGAAGTGGGCTCGAATATCACAATAAAACTTGATAATAGGGAATCCCGGAGCAGAGGGTTGTCGATGGCGTCTGATGCGCCGAAAAAAACGGTTAACTGCTCTCTAAGCTAGGCTATTTAATGGTGTGGGTGCATCCGCTAGCAGGCTACAACAGCTCTCTCATCGCAGCCACGCGCACCTCTTAGAGAATTTTAAGATAATAGTCATAACCGCAAAAGAAAGTCTTTTATGGAGTTATGGAGTTTCACGACTATAACTAAGTGCATAAAATTTTATACGAAAAGATTGCAATCTCCTCACACTCTGGCAAGAATCTATCATTAAAAAAATGCTTAACACTCAGACTCGTTTCAGCTCTCAGGTCGTCAAGATCATAGGCAGTTAGTATAGACTAACACCTCCCCTCTCAGGGGGCCTCATCAGTAGGACACGGCATGATCTTGTTGTCAGTTTAACATGAGCATCAGATTCATCACTGTTTTATTATGATATGTCTGACTTTCTACGCATGTCTTTTTCTCCCCACAGAAGGCGTTAGACACTCAAGGACTGCTTAACATTGTCAACAATGATCTCCATGGGCTAGTTTTTTACCGGCGCACCACGTAGCGTCCACTACGCCCTTTGTCTCCTGCTCGGAAAAAATAAAAACTAACACACATATTTTACACTTGAGATGATGAGCGCAGTAGCGCACAGTAGGCAATGGTATTTACAACAGCCTTACGAGCCTCAAAAGCAACAATGGGCGAAAACAGCAAAGGGGCTATGAGATAGTCCAACAAAGTGTCGTGCGATGATTGGGATGATTACAGCAAGAAGCTCGTGGGTGCGATGGAAACGATGGGGTTGAAAGAGTGTTATCGCACTCCCAAGCAGATTCCACCACCGTTGCAAGAAAACGGACGAAGAACAAAAAAAGGAAGAGCGAGAGGGTAAGCACGAAAAGTGAATTTTTACTAGACTCAGAAAACGCAGCCTGGTAGGCTTGGATGGACTTCATAACACCTGGGCGGGCGTTACGATGCTTGCTTCGCACAATTGGCTTGCTTGTTAATAGTAGCTATAATGGCCTAACATGGCAGCACACCGTGAGCATGCAATCGCATGTGCTGCAATAACGTTCATCGAATAGGCGCACACCTATCACTAGAAGGTAGAAGCCTGATGCAAGTGGTCGGGCAATACTGTTGCCATATTCTCTGATGTTAACCCCAATTGCATTGGCAATGTTTTTGTAGTGATCTCTCCCGAATTAGATTTTGAAGCACCTAAAATTACTTTGGAAAGACCAGTTGCCTTTTGATCAGCTGCTGTTGCTGCTACTGAAATACTAAACTGCCCTTCCTTTTGGTGGCAATGCCTTTCTCGGCGAGAGTCCTCGTCGCTTTTCACCTTTGCTTCCTTTTCTGTTTCTATAATGTGCCCTGTCAAAACAGGAAAGACTGGTATTATGCCAGGGACAGCATTGCCTATATGCCCAGCAGGCGAGATGGGGACGGCTGACAAGATCGGGATCATCGCCGTGCCATCAGCCCTGGCTTCAGACGATACTGCAGCTTCGGCGGCGGCTGCCGCAGCGCTAATAAACCCTTGCAGGCTTGGCATTGACACATCTGCATGAGTGTCTTGGATGTGCTTTGCAAGGTGCTTGGGGTAGTAGAATCCACGAGTGCAAAACCCACATCGGTAAGGGCGTTTGCCAGTGTGCAACAATTCGTGGCGCTTGATATTTGTGCGATCTGCGAACGATTTGCCGCACCCCTCATACTTGCAGATATAAGGTCGAGCACCCGTGTGCACACGGATGTGGCGGGTCAATGTTGATTTTTCAGCAAATCGTTTTCCGCAGTCATATGGACATTTATGCAGCCGCTCTCCGTTATGTTTCTTGCTGTGTCGTTTAAGGGAGAATCTGGTGTTAAATGTTGTCCCGCACCCAGGCTCAGAGCATTCAAACGCGGGAGTAGCACACAAACTATCCTTTTTTTTATCGGCATTACAGTTTTTCCAGCCTGTAACAGGTTCCAGTACATTTATGTTTTGTGGGATTGGCGTTTTCTTATCTGACCCTTTGCCTTTCGCGTAGAATTTGGCGACAGCTACAGCCACTGAGTTGCGTGTAGCAGGAGATACTGTCTGTGCCGGGCTTATATGTTTGCCAGGACCCACGATTTGTCGCAAATCAGCAATCTCTTGTTGCTGCAAGTTAGTCAGTGCCACTGTCTGGCCGTTTGGGTTTAGCAAACCCGGAATCAATGGATTCGGTCCGGCCAGTCCCACTCCGTTGCATCCAGGTGTCGCCGAGGACGGTATGAGACTATCAACGCTGGGAAGACACGTGCCAGAAGACGACGAAGCAGAGGCCATCAGAAAAACAGGCGGCAACGGAGCTTGAGGTAGTATGTGGCTGGAAACAGCCCCGTTAGGGGAAGCAAAACCGGCAAATACACCAGGGTGGAGCATATTGCCAGCCGACGGGCTAACACCATTCCTATTCAATTGATGTTCGTCTGTTGGTGAATCACCAGTATTTTTTTTTTGTAGTATAGTACTTTGGGGTCCTCCTATGTCATTTTCCTCCTGTGTGTTGCTAAGAACAGACGATAAATGGTCGCCTTGGCAGTCCGAACTTTCCACCATGTTGCCTGGGGGTATCGGTTCGGAACTGGCAGCATTCTGGTCGCCACCGCCACTCTCGGCACCTCCGAGCTGATGTTGATGCGGTTTATTTTTATGCATGGTCTGATTTTGGTCGAAGATCTCGGATGCCAATGCCAGCGACAATAAGAGCGATCCCGATTTCTTCTTATCGCCTATCTTGCTCTGGTGCCGGGGGGTGGGTACTCGATGCCGCTTGACAGGGGGCCTTTTATCACCAGCTAGCTGCTCAGCTCCGACCGGACTGTCTGTGAGTTTTGTCGTCTGGTTCAGGAGAATGTTATTCGCAACTGCACTTACCTCAGCAGTGAAAATTGCCTCAGCCAGGGTTCTTTTCTTCTTCCCCTTGGACTCCTTAACCCGTGCCTCTGCAACGTGGTTTGAGTTTGTATTGTCTTGAGGTGTGGGCATGTGTTGTGCTTAATGACTTTGACGGAAAAATGGAGGTATAAAAGCTAAAAGCTATAAACGCCGCACAAAAGGTGCTTAGCCAGAACGCTGACCGCCAAGATGAAGAGACTCTACAGTCGCCCCGTCGTCACTTTACACAGTGGCTTTGGTTGCTTCTCCTTCACCGCCTCGCGTGTTGTCTGGTCTATTCTTTATATGGAATATTTGTCGGCTAATTTCAGCGGTCGAGCTGCTCCATGCCAAATCGTCAAACAACCATTCATTAATCTACGCTATGCTCCGGAGGTCCATGCGCACCTTGACATGCCACCCTTATCCTATCACTATCCACCTCACCTTGAGTCATTCTCTCACTAGTTTCCAACATCTTAATTTTATTTGTCATATTTTATGTTTTTCAGGCTGCTTTCCCAGGTTCCGCAGCGACTCACGGCAAGAAGGCTTGCGCCTCGCACTCCCACAGCTCGGTTTTCCGTCAGCCTGCCTTGGGGGCACCCGGATTACATTGGAAGATCATCCGATGAGCCGAAATGGCGTGCAACGACTATACTCAGCATTCGCAAGGATGGAGAGGTAATTGTCATTGGCGACGGGCAGGTATCTTTTGGAGACATGGTGCTCAAGCCCAATGCCAAGAAGGTGAGAGTCATCGATAGCGGCCGCGTCATAACTGGGTTCGCTGGAGCTACAGCCGACTGTCTGACTCTGCTGGAAAGGCTGGAAACTCGCCTTGAACAACGACCAGGTTGGAAACGTGGAAAACGCCGCGTGCTTTCTATTTTGCGGCTTCTGTTAAATGATGTCTTTATATGTTTTAATTTCCGAGTGCCTGGGATCCACGTGGAGAGATTAACAGCTCCCCATACCCTTATGCTGTCTGCGGAAAAATACTATCTGATTACTATTGCCAATTCGACGTAAAATGCTTCGTCCACTTCCAGCAGCCGCTTGCCACTTAAACAGAACATGCTTGCATATTTTAATTTTCAGGCCAATTGATGCGAGCCTGTGTTGAAATGGCAAAGGGCTGGCGCACAGACAAGTATCTACGGCACCTGAGTGCACTTTTAGTTGTCGTTGACAAAGACCATTCATTGACGCTCACTGGCAATGGTGATGTAGTGGAACCTCATGATGGGGTCATTGGAATAGGCTCAGGAGGGCCCTATGCAGTGGCGGCAGCGCGTGCTTTGATGGACACCGACCTTTCAGCAAGAGAGGTGGCTCTCAAAGCGATGACAATCGCAGCAGATACCTGCGTGTATACGAACCATAATTTTGTCATTGAGGGTTTTGAGATGGAAGACGGTGCGGAGGAAAAGGATGGCGAGGGTAAAATAAGCGACGCGAACTGAGTAGAAGCATACTTCACAGTTGCAATCCACAGCGCATGGCTATCGGCGTGCGCAGATAAGAATTAACAACTCGACCACGCCCACACCCGTAGCGTGCCATTACGTATTATGTACGCGCGTATTCTATGTCTGCAGCGCAGGCGACGCGGCAGCAAGGGAGCTATGGACTAATAAAAGTACGTAGCGTGTGCGCAGCAGACATGCGCACGGGGCAGATGTGCGTAAAGTTTTTTTTTACTAAAACTCTTTACTTCATGATGTGCGCAGAAAAGCGTAAAGGCCCCCAAGAAGCCTTATGCAACCAAGCTGCATACATCATAAACTAACAAGATCTATGCTAAGACTACCCAGCAACTGTTAGACGCATCATTCTGTGCATGCCCCCTGGCTTTGGCTGCGAACCTCGTCAGCGTCGATATCTTACACGCGAAAAATTGAAGTAGAGATATAATACTCCACGCTCAAATTTACACTTGAAACCTCGTTTGTGGCCAAACTCCCACTTCCGCTGCACGATTTTGAAAGCGATATCTTCATAGGGAGGTCCAGCTTTGAACGTGATTATTGAGTACATCGGGTCCGCTTTGAATTCGTGCAATGTGTACGTAGGAGACTTGGATTTGTCAATCAAATCTGGATAGAAAATGTTGAATTTGTACCCTTGAACAACCTTGGGGGGAGGGGTCTCTTTATCGTAGTGTGTCTGATTGTACTTATTCCACTCAAACCCTGTCCGCACGCGGTTGAAATACCTCGGTTTTCGCGGTCGGTATTTGTCATGCCACCAGTATGTATCGCTGGGGGTGTTTGTATCGAACTCAACAGCAAATTTGGCCTCATCCTGTCCCATGCCCTTACTTTCTTCTTTGTTCAAAAGCTCCATTTCCGAAACGGAAAATCGGTTCATTCCTGCTGCCCGGAGCGTGTGTCCTATATCCACTTCCCCATTCTGCGTCTTTCCGCCATTTTCACTATTCTTGACCTCCAACTCCTGTTTTCCAACTTGCTCCAGAATTTCCTTTCGCCTCTCATCTAGCTGTTTGCGATCCATATCTTCGTCAATAACGTCTAGTCCTTCCCCTTCTAATTCGTCTTCGTCGAGCAGCTCAGGCGAGAAACCACCTTCTTCGTCATTGCTATCTTCGTCTCTCGTATGACCAAGACTTTCCACTTTCCCGCCACCACTTCCAGTGCCTCGAATTTCGTTAGAACCCCAGTCTTGAGTGTCAGATGCCATGGCTTGCTCGCGTAGCTGCGAAAGGCGTTTTTGCAACAGAGCCTGGTGAAAGTCGTTAAGTGATGCTTTCGCTTCGAAGACGTTGAGCATCTTCAACAAAGCTTCCCAGTACGCCACATCCACCCCTATACCACCGTTTTTCAGTTTAGCCACAATTTCTGGTCTTAAATCTTTTAAATCTCCTTGTGATTTTTCTTCAAGCATGTTGCTAATATCACCTTGCACAGACGAGTTGATTCCATACTTGTTTCTTCGGCGATCCTCCTTAATGTCCAAATTTTCGACTTCATCATCGCATACAATTTTCAACGAGCCCCAGTAATCCATATTCTCTTTCAGATCGCACATTTCATGTATGTCATCACGAAGGTCGAGCAGGTCACGTTTCTCGAGACCGATGAAAATTTTATATGGCTCAGCAAGTTCCACATCCAAGTCCACGCCCACATCCGCAGACAAGCCTTCCTTGTCTGTGGATATACGCAAGTTCTTGGCTAACACGTCGATTGCCTTCTCACGGCCCTCCCGAATTCGGATGTCACTTCGGACTTTGCTCTGCATGCGTTGGAATTCTTCCTCTTTCTCGACAAAGTCTTCGTGGTCTGCCATAGCGTTCATCCGTTCTTGCTCTTCCCGCATCTGCTCTAATTCGAGGGTCTCCTGTTCACGGTTCTTCCGGCGTTCCTTTAAATCCTCTATCTCGGCTTGCAACTCCATCTGTCTTTTCTGCATGTTCTCTCGTGTCAGGGTTCGGGGATCCTTCCCCTCGCCGATCTCTTTTTCATATTTTTTCTTCCAGATGAACATTTTAGTGAGATTCTTGTCGCGGAATGGATTGTTGTCGTTGCTGTAATCGAATAATCTGCTCTGTGCTTCACGTTGCGCGTCCTTTTTCAACTTTTTCGCCAGTCGTCTTGCCCGCCTCTCCTCGGGCGTCTCAGCAGCCTTGAGCGCTTCTTTCCTCGCCTTTTTCCGTTGATACTCCTCTTCAATTTCATCCCTCGCCCTTTTAATATTGCTATGCTTTTTATCCTTTTTCTTTTTTTTATCTTTCTTGCCCATTGTGGCGTGCTAGCTTGGACTAGAGATCGGAAGGGGACGGTACTACACGATGGACTCCAAAATGAAGGGAAAAGCCGAAGATGAAGCCGAAGCAGCAGCGACCAGCAGCAGGGCAGAATTTGCCGCTGCTGGATTCTCGTTTGAGCTCTGGATCTATCCAAGTGCGCTGCGCTCTTGATATCACACCAAACCACAGCACAAGCGCAAACAAGCCAAACAAGCAAAGCTCAAGATCGCGCAACCCCTGGCCCGACAAAAGAACTGAGCGCAGACATGGCAGCCCAAATGGACATGGCTCTCGATGATATCATCAAAACTGAGAAAGGAGGGGAGAGACGAAGTGGGCGTGGGGGGGCTAGGAGTGGTGGTGGTGGGGGTAAAGTGACTCGTTCAGCTCGGTCGGATAGGCGTAACAAGACTCCGTACTCACGAACAAGTACTCGAACTTCCGGTGGTCGCGGCGGCAGTGGTGGCGGTGGAGTCAGTGTTTTTGTCGGAAATCTCGACTGGAGCGTGGAGTGGCAGGACTTGAAGGATTACATGTGTGAAGTTGGACGTGTTGAGTTCTGCGACGTTCTCAAGCGCAATGATGGCAAATCTTCGGGTGGCGGGTTAGTGCGTTATGCCAACCCGAAGGATGCACGCCGTGCTATCAAGGAACTAACCGACACCAAGCTCAAAGGAAGACTCATATTTGTTCGAGAGGACCGTGAAAGTGGAAACAACAGCGGCGGCAGGGGCAACAGTCATGCAGGAGGGTATAGGTCCACGAATGCTTCATCATCCGGTCGGGGCGGAGCGGGCAGTGGCGGAGGTAGCAGCAGGCTGCAGTCTGGAGGAGAGAACACCGTATTCGTGGGAAACTTGGATTGGAGTGTGCAATGGCAAGACCTAAAGGATCACATGGCAGAAGTTGGGACGATTGAGTACGCCGATGTGCTCACGCGCAACGATGGAAAATCCTCTGGTGGGGGGCTGGTCAGATATTCCACCAAGCAAGAAGCCCAGCGCGCAATCAAAGAACTCACGGACACCACACTAAAAGGCAGGCTCATTTTCGTACGCGAAGATCGCGAAAGTGGCAACGGGGGAAAAGGGGGCACTGGCCGAGACGAAGTGTCAGTTTACGTGGGCAATATTCCATTTCACACGCAGTGGCAGACTTTAAAGGACTTGTTCAGCGACTTCGGTGCGACCCATGCTGATTGTGGCGAGCCAAGAAATGGGCGTATGCGTGGGTTTGGACTGGTGAAATTCGAAAGCCTACGCGATGCTGAAGCTGCGATCAAAGCCATGGATGGCCACAGACTGGAAGGGCGGGAAATCGAAGTCAGACTTGACAATAAATAGTGGTGCGAGTTCAGCTGCATGTAGCGTAAAATTTTCATGATAAAATGTGCCACACAAGAGGTCCAGCTGCCGCACATTTGTTTTTGCCACGTAGCTTCATGCAAGTCTGCTTCATGCATATAAACTTGCTCATTGCATGCGCTAGCGCTGCAGGCGCGCGCTCAGGCCCCCTAGCGACCAGCAGAAGACTGTTGGCTACTTAAAAAAAAGATGTAAAGAGAGCATAGCAGCCGCAGAGGCCGGCGCCCGTAGCGCACATCAGGCATCAGGCATATAGAGCCAGGCGGGCCTTCGTGCTAGCGCGCATAAATAATAGCGCTCATAATGCATACGTACGTACACACAGGGTAGCTTTAGCTAGCAGTGTAATTGCCCTTCTATGCACGCTCGTTAATTTGCTTAGATCCGCTTAGCATCTACGCATCTACTTTTACCGTTCTTTGTTGCTGGTGTCTCTTTTTTTTTTAGTAAATCTCTTTACATACACAGGGTAGCTTGGCAGGCTCACCTTTTCGTCATTTTTTTGCGGCCACTGCAAGTGCATTGTGTGCTTTCTTGAGCAATTTAGCCTCCTCACGACCCAGTCTCGTCTTAAAACCTAACTTATTTGCCAGTTCGTCTCGTTGTTTTATCTCAACCACAGCCTTATTTATTATGGGAGCTTTATGCTTAGCAGACTCTTCTTCAAGCTTGAGCGGGAGGTATGTTTCATACATCATGGACTTATTAATTTTATTCAGCATTTCGGCGTCCTCCTCGATAGGGAAGGGCTTGCGCATATGATCCAAGATTTCCTCTTTCAATATTTTAGCCGCATCCATGCAAAACCCAAATCGCACTTCAACTGAATTTATTTCCTCACATCGACTAAGCATCAAATCCAAGTCTTGCTCCGGTTTTATACTCCCAATAGATTCTAGTTTTGAATCAAGACCATTTTCTGAATGGGAAACGGCGACCGTTGTTTCTTCGTTCGTTGATGGTTTATTCTGCTTTGTTGATGGCACCGCACACTGGCTACCAATAAGATTTTTTTGTTTGAAGCCCCCTGCCAACTTTGCAGAGTCCTCAATGTGCTGAACACGACGATACAAATAAACGGTGACGTATGGAATGGAAGCTTCACCCTGGTGACAGCCCATCGCTTGACGATAGGCGTTATAGTTCTGGCCCGAGAGCGTGATTTTTTCGAGGCGCGAGAAAATGTCTAATGCTTCTTTTTTTAGATGTTCTTTGATGCCGAGCCTTGCCACACTCTTGTTGCAAAGTCCACTGAATATCTCGAATGTGGTCAAATAGTTACGAAGATTCAGACACTCTGCGGCAACCTTAAGCCAGAAAGTATATGCAGATACGAGAGACGTCATACACCCCGAGCATTGCTCTTTAACGACCCCATTTCTTTCGCATTTTCTGCACTTTGCAGCTATGGTCGTCGAACTGACCCACATTGAGTTATGTTCTGAGATACGGTTCTGGTTCTCTTCCTTTGTGGGTGGTTTTTCTCGTCTGTGTATCTGCCTGGGGGTGATTAAACACATCCGATCAAATGTGGCCAGGGTCCATTGTTCTGCAAGTTTTCGAGGGTCTGTGTTTGCTGAGACAACGGGCATGGTGTCCCCACGGTTTCTTGCAGGAAAATAATAAGGTGCGATGATGTAGCCGAACTTCTTCTTTGGCGCTTTCCTGTGGATCGTATCTTTCAGTTTTCGTGCAATAGATTTCTTTACACGTTCTACCGTCTTCATTTCATCGGACCATTCTGACCACTCATCTTTTGGATAGTCCTCTAGCAACGACACAAAATTTCGTCTGAACGGCACTGTGACATCTTCTTGGTGCAAAGTCGTCCAGAAATCAATAAGCTCCAGAGCTCGGAGTTTGATTGCTACCCACGCGTTTACTTCTGCTTGGTTTCCATTTTTGCTCCTGACCTTCTCGTTTTCTTCTTCATTTTCTTCGTTCATTTTTTCGTCTTCACTTTTTTTTTCGACGTCGCCAAAATTTCGATTTTTTTTCGGGTCGATGCAGCTGCTGTTAGCGTTGTAAGGCGAATCAGGCTTCGCCAGGCTACCTGGCGGTTCGAGGGTAATGACTTTGCAGAGAACCTTCAAGATGGTGAGTTGCTTGGCAATGTACGGTAAAATCATGAAAAAAAAATCCCGGAGTGTGAAATATGCTGCGCATGGCTCGGATAGGAGCATCTGGTTGATGAGTTCAGTGAGGGGGCAGAGCTCAGACTTATTGCTGAGCATGGAGATAATTTGACCACTCGAAGCAGTACCAGTAGGGCGGAAAGAGGAGAAGGTCTCAACCCAGATGGCGTCAGCCAACTTAATACTCAAGATGCGATCGTCGTTCAGCAAAGGCACACTCGTGTTGCCAGATAGATACCGAGTTATCTTTTTTTCTGACTCCGTTTTATCACACTGTGCTGGATTATTATCAGATGCGATTGCCTTACTGGCACTAGACCCCCCGATATGGCTGGGACCCCCCCCCTTGTTATTTGCATCGATAGCCGATTGAATTTCTGTTTTCCAGGCCGCTGCTTGTTTGACGTCGGCAGCCATCAGTCTGAACTCCCGTTTTGCCCCCAGTATCGTCCATTCTTTATCACCAACCCCGCCGCCAGCCAATGTTGCGGATTTGAGATCAATTACCTTCACACCTTTGCCGCCTAATGCGGCAGCTACTGCCTGCCTGTCTATCCCGTAGTGGAGGTCCCACACATTGTTCGCCGACGACTTTCTCCGAACGAACAAATAATAGTTGCTTTTCAATCCACCAAACAGCTTACCACGCTTGCTCAAAAAACCTTCTAATTTCGGTGTGTATGCTTTCGTTACATCCCCCTGGTTCTTCATCGGAACGAATCTGATTTGATCGGTCCACAACAGCGCTATCTACCGCAGGGGGAAAGGTCCGTTTGTCGTGGGGCTGAAGATTTTCCGCTGAGGTTCCCTGGGTTCGGCTTGCCATGGCTTGAAGAAAAAAGATTCGATTCGCTTTTAGCTTGAGTTTACTTCTCTCGCGGCCAGAGCAAAGTCGAGTGCCGCGAAAATGTGAAATTTTCGCAGCTGCTCTCCTTTCTCTGGGACAATTCTCAAAATAGAGCGACATGGCTCCCAACAGCTATGTACACGGTCGTTCTCTTTGATCGTTAGCCCGGGCACCTTCATTCCTTTTGCCACTTGTACGTACCTTAATTCTGAAGTCACAGTCTTTTGCGTTCTTCTGTGCTCTTGTTTTTCTCCCTTGTAACTGCAGTAAACCCTCTAAAACTGTCGTTTTTAACGGCTCGTAAAATGACACTTCCCACGGCTCATATTTTTTGAGACGGTTAGAAACCTGTTAAAACTCCCATTTTTCAAGATGGGCTAGTCAAATTCTTCGACACTACCATGGTTTTTAATTACACTAAAATTAAATGACCTCTGTCTAAATACCCTATTTTGCTGTACCTTGTGCATCCTGCTGTCTCCTGTGCTCGACTCTGCTTCGTGTTATCTTGGCTGTAGATCGGGAAACATATCCCCTTAGCGCTATTGGGCGTATTTTGGACTTCAATTGATTTTTTTACCCCGTACACCTTCGAATATGAGTTGAAATGCCTTTTTTTTCAAATAGGCTGCTCTGGTGGCTTAGATGCCTGCTAAAACGCCGAAACACTTGCTGAATGTATTCACGGGGTTCCGCCACAAAGCTATGAAAGCAGCCAAGGTACTTTGCCGTTGTTATTTCCATTAATTTGTCTCTTATAACGTGTCAGCTAGCATGTATTCAGCCTAATTGAATGTCACTGGTACTGTTTGACCCTGTGTATACTCTATTTTTCGTCACTATATGCAGGAGACAGTCAGGTATGACACTCTGTGGGAAGCATAAGAACATTTATTAACGGGTTTATTTCACTACAAGCGAGATGGGATCGTTGTCACACCCACAGGCACTGAGTGCCAGTGGCTTTCTCTAGAATATTAAACCTCCAGACCTCTGAAGGGGAAAAATTCAGATGGGTATGTGGAGGGCACTAGCTAGGATTATAGTGATCTTCTAGCCTGCCAGCGCATGGTGAGTCATGCACGTAATATTGTGTTGGAATTCATGATTTGGCAGCACGGCATGCAGAGGACATGCAGCGATGGATGTTGGGCAACGATAGCAAGCTCGACCAGCATGGCAAGCACGTACACTAAGACACTTAGTAGTAGGTGGTAGAAGGGCCGGCGCGCATGCATGCTACTGGCCTGCTGCATAGGCTATTTGAGGCAAAATTGGGCCTCAGAGCCTCAGCGCAGCTACCTAGAGCCGCAAGCTGTTGCTGGGTTGAGGGGCCAGAAATTTTCGGGCTGACGCCGCGCGCTGGCCCTGCGCTGCTACGACCTCCTATCGGCCTGCTGCCCGCTTTACTGGCCGCATGGGCTAGTGCGTAAAATAATGATAGCAGGTGATGCGATAGCATGGCTTGTATAAAAACGTGGCTATATTATCAGTTTTTAGCTTGATTGCAGGTCGCTCGCAGCAACGACATCCGCAACTACTGCATCGCCCACCGGATTGCGGCTCTGAGCCGATTGGCAAGCCCTGCCACTCGTGTCTTTTTTGTCGTCCGGAAATCTTTCGTTCAGATCAAATGCATCCATTATCTGTCGAATTCCTAGTGTGGCACGAGCCTCCGTCTCAGAAAGAAGCTCCCGCACACCACAACCACATCGACGCCATCGTCACGTCCCGCTCCCTCAGGCCCTCTAAGCTGCTGCAGCACATGACTCAGCGTTCCATCGACGGTGCCTGAACTAACGACATGGATATTTGTGCCAATATCATTGATGGGGTATTTACACCGATACGCGGCCGTTTGCGACTAGACACGGGGGTACGTAGGTCATCCATGTCGCACCAAATGTTGAGTGGAAGAGCCCAAAATGACACACACACACTAATGTGATATAATAAACATATATATATATATATATATATATATATATATTAGTAAATTACCATATATAAATAAGATGGGGTCACATATACAGTGAACAAAAGACGTACAAAAAACGGTGCAGATGCGAAAGTAGGCAGATATGGTCCACACGAGTCAAGAAGATCGACCCTAGTAAAAAAAAAAAAATGGGAACAAGTTAATTGATATACTAGCAAAGTTTAGACAACAACAAAGAATAAAAAGAGCGCGCACAGATTAAGCAGGACATGCACGAAAACGGCTAGTAAGGGCCAAAAGCAGGGATCAGAACAGACCCAAACCAAAACCCAGCCATTTCCAAAAAAAAAATGACAACAGTTAAACATTATATAAAACAATATTTTTAGACACTCAAAAACGAATTGTATAAGGTTCGAGTGCGGTGAAGAGTGCAGATAGGTGCCCATGACGCCATATTTTTGAATCAGAATTCTGAGCTGGATTTTCTCCACGAAAGAGGTAAAATAATACATTCATGAGATGCTCATACCTTAGAGAAGTATTCCTGAAAGTTATTTAGAGTAACAATCGGTTTCCAAAGGGATGGACGAAGAGGAGTGGCGGAATGGGGTCCCGCCACAGAATTGTCCCAGAGTTAGTAAATCAGCGCAGCGAAAAAAAATTGCTCGCTCTGGCCGCGAGAGATGAGTTTATCGCAGATCGATCAGCATCCCAGCTTCGTCGGCTCAGCGTGACAATCCGGAGAAGAAGACAGTAATGGGTGCCAACATTTCTGGAGCAGTCGGCGTCAAGACAGAGATCCCTGCGGGAGTTTTGACGTTGGGTGCAAAGATGCTAGAAGATAAACCCAAAATGAAAAGTCTTGGTAAAAAACTTACAGCGTTAGCGGAAGAGGCAGAAGGAGGGAAAGTCGCGGTGGCCGAGGTGAAGGCCGCAATCGAGGAGAGCAAGATCAAACCCGCAGACCTTCTTCCCATTGCAAAACTGTGCGGCAAACGCTCAAGAAATAACTTCCATTCTCTTACTCCTATGTTGACCCGGAAGGGTCATGAAGATTTCGTCCAGTGGCCAGATTTTGAGCCAACACATACAAACATCCAGGCGCTTGCTACGAAGAAAGTGTTGTGCGTCGGCGCGGGCGGGCTCGGATGCGAGATATTAAAAAATCTTGCTTTGAGTGGAGTTAAAGATATAACCGTTATCGATCTCGATACTATCGACATTTCTAATCTCAACAGGCAGTTTCTTTTCAGACGAAAGGATGTCGGCAAAGCCAAAGCTCGGTGTGCTGCTGAATTTATAGAATCTCGCTGCAAAGGTGTCAAGGTGGCTTGGCATATGAAAAAGATTCAAGAGTTTGACGACAAGTTCTATCGGCAATTTGCTCTTGTCGTCGCTGGGCTGGACAATGTAAAGGCCCGGCTTTGGCTCAATTCGAAACTCTACTCACTCATAACGTACGACGAGGACGGCGATCCAGAACCGGATAGCATCATCCCTCTCATTGATGGGGGAACAGAGGGGTTCAAAGGGCAATCCCGTTTCTTTTTTGGACCGTTCACGTCGTGCTTTGAGTGCAGTGCTGCAGACATCAAGGCTGGACCAAAGTTTGACTTATGCACAATTGCAAGCACTCCGCGCATTGCTGAGCATTGCATAGCATATGCTTTGCTGGTAGTCTGGCCACTGTTGATATCACTAAAAGATGCCAAGACTTATGAGATACAGGAACTTAAAAGCAAGGCGGACGGAGGACACGACGCAAAAGCGCCAAATGGCGTCAAGTTAGACAAAGACGACCCTGAACACATGACGTGGATCTATGAGCGCGCAAAAGAGAGGGCAACGGAATTCAAAATTTCAGGTGTGACATACAATCTAACCATGCAGTACGTGAAGAACATCATCCCAGCAATAGCTAGTACAAACGCCCTTGTATCAGCTGCCTGTACGAATGAGGCCATCAAGTATCTCACACATGCTGCTCCTATTTTCAACAACTACTTCTTTTACATGGGCCAAGCGGGTACATACACTCGCACATTTGAGTACAAAAAAAATCCAGACTGTTTCACTTGCGGAAGTAAAGCTATCAAGGTTGCCATAGATGTGTCGCAGACCGTTGCGCAGCTGTTATATCAGATTGATGAAAAGTATAAGCTATCAAGCCTTGCACTCGCACATGAAGATGGAAAAATGATATACAGCAAGGGACTGCATGAAACATTTAAAGACAACCTAGCCAAGTCGCTAAAATCTTTTGTTTCACAAGGCGAAAAGACAGTTCAGCTAATCCTTACTGCAAAGAAGATGGGGGCTCAAAAACCAACAAACGTTCCACTGTATATGAACGTTGTTCATGGCACAACAATGCAAGTAGAATAAGTTGAGTGACAGTATTCGTTGCATCTTCGCGCGCTGCCTATGTAGCCATATAGCCGCGTGTATTCAATGCCTGTGGTGCCTACTCTAGTGTAGCACTCTGCTTCTGCCACTTTCTATAACGCTATGCTAGCCTTCAATACTTCTATTCGCTTCTATCTACAATGCTAGCTAGCCATGCATCAGCCGCCGGCCGTGCTTCATGCACGCATGTAAAGAGTTTTACTAAAAAAAAAGAGACAGCAACAAGAAAGAACGGAGGCACAGTAGATGCGTAGACATGTTTTTTTCGCTAAAGCGCCCTCGCTGCGCCCAGCGCGGGCCGCTGCGCTATGCCGCGCCAGGCACCAGCTCGGGCGCATGCAAATAAGAAATCAGCATTCCCCGCCGGCGCTATCTTCAATGCGTCTATATTTTCTACAATGCGCACACTCTGTGCTTCTCTTGCCTACTTATATTAGCTAGCAGTGCAATTGCCCCTCTATGCACGCTTGCTACTTTGCTTAGATCCGCTTAGCATCTACGCATCGCACTGTTACTCCGTTCTTTCTTGCTGCCTGTCTCTTTTTTTTGCTCTAGTAAAACGCTTTACATTCCCCGCCGGCACTGGCTGGCTGGCTGCATGCAAGCGCATCGGAGCGGCCGTGCCCCGGCGGCGCATGCCCAGCAAGCAGCAAGCAAAAAGCAAAGGCAAACATGCAGGCCAAGGCACCGTGTGCTGCATGATGCGCAGCAGGCAGCTGGCACAGCCGCGCGGCGCCCGCGAGGGCCTTCGGAGCGCGGCCAATAATTACAATAATATGCAGGCCGTACGCTAAACTGCAGCATCGCATTGCATCTTGCAATAATTGCTGCGCGTGCGCGCTTATGCAATATAATGGACCCGCAGCCATCTTAAACGTTTGCTTCTTTCAGGTTTTCGCCAAAAACCGAGCCCTTATCGTTGCAGCCAGAACTTTCTTTGCGACAGAAGCAGCTTGCATCGCTTTATAGCTGCCACGGAGCACACACGTGTCTGTCAACTGACTTTTGGCTAGACACTGATCCCTCTTTTTCAGACGAGCGTCCACATCATGCTCGCCTCGACGGTACTCATATTCAAGCAACCCGGGTAACGTGTCGTCCAATTTTATATCTGCCATGGCATACACGCTATAGGTTGGAGATTGTTGAGGCTTGGCAGATGAAAATTCGCACCATTCCTCAGAGAAGAATGGAGCGTGCGTTTTGCCCCCCATCTGACTAGCGTTGTGCATCTCTAGAATAGATTCAATTGCACTCATCAAGCGATGACATGCTATTGTTTTGTTTTCAAATTTAAACTCGATCCCTTTCGCCTCTGGGGTCCCGTTAGATTTCAGCTTCACTGGAACGACATTGTTTGCCGTTCCAGTAACCCATCGTTGAAAAATAAAGTTATCAAGAATATCTCCTGAAAAAGCATTGGCTTTGGGGCAAACATTCCACGGTACAAATAAATTTCGCATCGGCTCGACTGCATATCTTCCGTAAATTCTGTCTGGAACTGAAAGAGCGATGATCTTGGGCGAGCATCGATTGTGATTCGTTTTATCCTCGTCCTCGATATATCTGTTAATCGTAGCCAGCCGATTTTGGATGTGAGTAGTGTGATTTCTGTCCGTGTCAACAGCACAGCCAATCCTATCCTTGCATGTGATGAAATGTGGCTGCAACTTTCCTTCAGCCGTGATAAAATCTTGGCATATATTGTCAACCAATTTTTCAATAGGACCGAAATTGGATACTAATTGGGAAAATGTAGCTGCATGAACAGTGGGAAGATACTCGGAACTAATGAGGTATTTTGATATTTGATCAGTCGTCTGGCCATCAAAGTTTATGACGTAGAAATGCTCAGTGGTTGTAAAAACCTTTTGAGCTTCATCAATTCCATGTTTTTTGTTTTGATCCTTACCAACGTGTTGCACATACATCGAGACAGCTCGTTTTTTCGTATCGTTTTCTGTGCAATACAATGTTATTGTGCCTTCTGTTTCACTCCAATCATGCACATTGTTAATGGAAGATATCCAACGATATCCAAAAGTATACTCGATAGAACCATCAGGTCCCTCTTTTGCAGGCTCCAAATTGATCTCCCACCCTACTCGAACGCCATTTTCCCACGCTTTGCTGCCGGTAAAAACCTTAACCACAGTATTTGTATGGTGTCCATATTCTGAAGTTAATATGAACCCCATCATTTTTTCACTCTTTCTTTCGTCTGCCGTGAAAGTTATCCTTTTAATTGTTTCAGGTCTCTTTTTATATTCACTGCTCGCTTTGTAGAGAAGATTTGACTTTTGCCCGCGACGAAGCAAGGTACGAGTGCGAGTCACACACTCACGTCTGCTTTCTTCATCAAAATTCTCACCACATGCCCCAAAATCGTATTCCCAGAGCTCGGAATCTTTTACAAAAGAGAGTCTGAGCCTCCGAGCGTTACAGACATTATCCTTGTTAGGTTGGCGATAAAATTTTTGAAGGATACACTGTACATCTGCGCGACCAATAATAGGGTCAACTTCAACTTTCCGTTCCCAAAGTGTCTGCATTGGAAATCGGGTTTCACCGGCGAAGTTCTTGATGCCAATAAATATCGGAGACATCCCCTGCCGTTCTTCTTGCAGCAGGCTCATTTGTTCGAGTTTACCAGCTTTCTTTGAATCGGCCATCAATTTCGTTATCATATCAAAATTCAGGACAGACGATTCTTTGCTCGTGTCGAGATTCAGAACTTCCCAAAAATCGGATACTCGTTTTACTTCAAGTGTTGCCCCCGTTTCTGCAGCCACAGACAGGTTTCCGTTATTTGCGAGATTCCTCAATTTAGGGGCAATATCGGGACGGTTTAAATCGATCCCAGCGGGCAATGCACCCAGACTCGACGTGCAGTTTCGCAAACCAAACTCATAGTCGTTGCCACCAGTAGCTGTAAAAGTAGATGCATCATTCAAAAGAAGAAAGTTTTCAGAGTGTGGGCTGCAGCGTGCGATCAAATGAAGCGCAGCAGGCTTTTTTTCAAGACCAGTGCCAGGGTCCTGTTTAAAGTATACGACAATCTCGGAAATACAGTAATTCCATGGAGCCATGAGAGTTTCAATCGTGCCTCCATTCTTTCCGTCTGTAACAGGGGCTCCAAAAACAGGAGATTCGCTGTAGACACCCTCTTTCTTTGCCGACAGAAATTGAATACCAACTAGTTCTGATGTTTTCTCATTCCGAAGAAGATAGTGCAGGCGAACAGCATTGATACCATTTGAATTCACACTCCAAGCTGACTTCCGATTTGTTTTTGGTTCCTTACCTGCGGTCCAGGCTGCGAAACAGAGACCATAGTCCGAAATCAATGTTTTTTGAAACCCCAAAAGTTCAGCAAGATTATTCCATTTTTCCTTCGTCAGTATCAGCTGAGATTGACCGGAATCACATTCATACGTCACCGTCGCTGCTGGTTTGCGCAAATCTGACGTGCAGAATGTAACACAGCCACATTTGTCTGTTTCCATCGTTCCCTTCCCAGTGCTCGAAACCAAGGTGACCTGACCATCAAGAACATAGCCGAAAGCATTTCGAACAGCCACGGGATCCCAATTCTTTCCTTTCCACGATTCGTATTCTAATAAGTTATTAACGAACCGTTCAGCGGAAACTGTCGAACGCGGGCCATACCGTGATGCCCACCAGTCTGTTGCAGACTTGCAAGTTCCTTCATCGTATCTGGAAAAAATGAGGTGTAAGATGCCGCGCAGTTGTTTCCCCGCACGTTGGATGACGACATCATCGGATGCTACGAGTGCATCCAGTATTTTATTTGCCTCGCCAACACGCCGCCTTGAACCAAACAATGAACACCGATCTGCCAATTTTAGTATATTTTGAATGCTTACAAGAATACCCTTGAACATCAGTTTGGCCGAAGTGCCATTGCTCTTGATAGCATTCAGCCTTACCATTGCTGTTGACACTACGTGCGAAAATATGGTTTTCCCGTCTTCTTCATAGTTCAGGCAATCTGCAACATCGGGGGACTTTGCGTCGCAGGCAATGCGAAGCTTCTCGAGAAACGTGAAATCCCCAGATTTTACTGCTTCGAAAAACTGTTTCGCATCTAACTTCGCACTTCCTCCTCCGGATCCAGACATTGGGAGATCGAACTGCGATCGATCTCAGTTTCATCTTCGAGCGGCTGAAATCGTGCACAGCCTGCTGGAGGCCCCAGCCTGGCTGATGAGCTTGATGAGCTGTGTTCTGTTACCATACCTGCTGCGCTGCTGCTGCTGCTGCTGTTGCGCAGCCTCCTCTCTCTGCTGCTGCTGGCGCGAAGCGATCAAGCATAGCTAGAACGTGTATCGTACGTACGATAGCCTTCGCCGCCCATCTCCTTGGAAAGAGAGCACTGTATATTTGTCACACAAATGCTGAGTCTTAAAGAATTGAAGTGTGCTGTCGAAAAAAAGGTCAAGATCCATAAAGAGAATTTGAAGGTGAGCTTCAAGTCGAGCGTGCTGTCCCCAGAAGCTGGCGGCGTGAAATCTTCACAAGCAGCTGCCGATGTTCAACGACCGCGAGCTTTTGTGACGCTCACATATGCACAGGGTATCTGTGGGAGTATATCTGCAAAAAGTGGCACTCCGCTACAGCTCAGTGGCTCTGAATCGATGGAATTTACCCACTACCTCCGCTCTATTCACAAGGGTATTTTAGTTGGGGTGGGCACTGTTTTGGCGGACAACCCTTCACTGACAGTCAGACTTGTCAAGGGACCTGACCCAAGACCGATCATAGTTGACTCGCTGGCCCGAACACCGTTCGCCTGCAAATTAATGAAAAGGGCTTCGAGGAAGAGGGGGCATCACCACCTCCAGAATATCCCCAAGAGGCACACCACCAGTGGTTGCCGTGAAAGCGAAATAGAACTCGGGAGCACCTCTCGTTTAGACATGCCAATTATTGCTTGCTTGCAGAAGCTGCAGAAGCAATATTTGGGCGCAAACAAAGATTTTAGTGCTGAAGAAGTTCAAGGTACAACGAATGCGTCATGCGAGGACGAACTCGAAGAGCGCGTCCGGCTGTTGGAGGACGCAGGCGCGCACGTAATCCGCGTTAGAGAGGCTAAACCATTTGGGTCTAAACGAATTGACTTGAGGCATCTGCTTGAGATGCTCTACTCCAAGTTTTCCATTAGCAGCGTGATGGTGGAGGGTGGGGCATCCATCATCAGATCTCTGCTGCAGACGACCGTGGAATCAGGATTAGAGGCGTATCAGGGGGAACCCCAAGGTAGAAAGGAAATTGGAAAAAAAATAAAAATGCAGATATCAAGTTGTAGAAAAGAGGCATGTCTTGTTGACCAACTTATCGTGACAATTGCGCCATTAATTATCGGGGGATTGAACCCATATCCTTCACACAAAAGCCTAATGAACGATGAAAGTAACAAAACCAATATTGATGAAAAAACGAATGGCGATGCTGCTAGCCGAGAACAAAAATCTCGAGAAGTTTTTCGACTTCCTCGTCTCAAGCACCCGCGTTATTGTATGCTTGGATCAGATATCGTATGCCTGGGGCATTTTGCCTGAGCCTTCCAGCTGTTTTTTTTGCCTTGGATATCAGTATATATTATTAACCAATACAAACCAATCTTGATACAATGCATCAGCAGGACCGCAGCTAAACGTACGCAACCGTATGACAAGATCTATACTATACCAGCCTGCCGAATGGCCGTCGTTTTTCCCAAAATATGCTTAAGGCTGTAGCAAAGTGCGGCCACCATCATCCGCATTGCTGCGCGTGCCGCAGCTGCAGCGCCGCGCCCTCATTATGCTAAAGAACTTTACTAAAAAAAATGAGACAGCAGCAAGAAAGAACGGAGTAAGCATAAATAGAGCGGCCGCTGACGCCATTACGTCATTATGTGGCCGGCTAGGCGCCTCGATCTTAGATGCTAGCCAGCTAGCTAGCGCGCTATGGCAGTACTTGCGGCTGCATAGCGCTCGCTAGCACGCATGCATCCCCATCGCGGGCCTTACTCGCGCTCTGCGCGTTGCCTTGCTGCTGCCTGTTCCGCTTTAATGTTCTTTTTTTTTCTAGTAAAACTCTTTAGGCCATGAAGCGCGCTGCAATGTGCAATACGAGCCAGCCGCACGGCGTAAAATATTGCATACAGCAAGCTTTCTTATTGAACTGCCTTCTCGGCAGTATGCCATGCTGCAACAACAGCTATAGATGTGGGGTCCGACGAGACAGCATAACGAGTTGTCAACGAGTTATTTAAACCCAAAAAGATATTCCCAGCTGCCCCCAGCACATCTCGCAGTGTTTGTAGAGTGGCTGTCGGTGATGCCATCTGCCGAATTGTGCCGTTATTGAGCCCTGCACAGCGTTCATCGAAGGCGTCCATATAAGCCTGGCTTGCACGAGCCATGGAGGCGGGAAGAGTTTCTGACAATCTTTTGACTTTCAGTTCCTTTTCGAATGTTGATATGATGATGGACTCGGTTGAGGTCAGACCACAATAGCCCCGCAGCCAGCTGCTCTTGACGCAAGAATTGCGAAGTGCCGCACAGGGCAGAGGCGGGCTAATAGAAGGATAAAGACTAGTGATGGTGCCGTTATTCTTTTTAAAAAGGGAAGGCAGGCGGCACTTAGCCTGCTCATTGAATGATATGTGAATCCTGATTGTGTCTGATGCAACACTGATATCTGACGAGGCAGAGGCAGCGGCAGCGGTCGATAGGGAGGGAAGAGCAGTGCACGTGAGGGTTGCGGTGGTAGCGTTGAAAGTATCTATTTTGCTACCATTCACTGTCACGTTTGCAATTCCGCTGCTGCGCACACCGGATGCAGAAATCCAAAGTCTATAGCCCCCCCACCGTATAGGGAATTTCTGTGATATATCTGTGATGTTGTCTGGGATATGCGGCACTAAAGTGAGTGTCTCGGCAGCATACAGGTATTCGAAAAGCCCCCTTATCAGTGCTGACGAATGCGCAAATGCGTCAATAGTGCACATAGTATCCTCATTCGTCCATGTGGTGTTACCAAAATCTTTAAGCGGTGCGTCCATTTTCCAGTTTACTGAGAAGGAATTCAGCATTCGGGCGTAAGATGCGGCGGCAAGCTGAGGGCGGTTTGTCCTGTAATAGGCCATTATCATTCTACCCTCCTGCGTGCTCCATGCCCCCCCATTAACCCAAGTCCCATAAGCAAATATGCCAGGGCCAGGGGGACAAGTTTTCATGTTATCTATGCAGTAGTTATTTAGCATATCGTCATACTCTATCCCACCACCAGCATCTGTATTGGGTAGGACGAATGTGGAAAAAGCTGTGCCTTCATTTTGCCCGTCATAAGCTGAACAATATCTTCCGCGACAGTGTCATTCACAATGCGCAGAAACACAGCGTCGTGGTTTGGACTACCTATAAAACAACAAAATCAGGTTTCACGGCATCCACTGAAGAGACTTTGATGTATCGATCTATAGAATTCAAGAAAATTCTGTACTCTCAAAATAACCGTGGCGAAACTGCCCGATTTTTCCGTGAAGGCGGCCATCAGCGGGGTCCATAGATCTGACGAAGTAAGGGACACCGCCACTCTCTTGGCCTGAGGTCATGAGATGTTCCTCGATACCTTCAAAGTTGAGGTTGCGTCGGTTTGTCAGCTCGCTGAGCCACACTGCTGACAGTTCTGGCACCATTTTAGCTAACTCTATCATTCGGTCCAACGCTGCAGTGTACGTCACAGATACACCTGAAAGGTAGCTCCAAGTACCGTTTGGTCCTCCGCCAAAAGATGGCGCGAGCAAATTCGAGCTGGGCCCAGTCAAAAATGTTGTGTACTTGGTTGCTGCATGGCGGCGTGCCTCAAGGAGGGCCGCCGTGTGCAATGCAACAGGGAAAAAATCTCTGATGCCTGTTTTATTGCGGGTGATGAGAAGAAGCTCGGCTTGCATTACCAACGCTGAGAGAGTCTCTTCTATTGTCCAGTCATGCATTGGGACGTTGCCGTCGCCTTGTTTATACCAGCACCCCTCGCCGTTTGCAGGGTCGTGGACATCGGTGGGCTTTGGAACAGCCGCGTCGCAGAGGACACCATCAGGAGCTGGAATGGGGCCGTCGTTGGCAGCTCCTATACCACGTCGTGTCCCGTTGGCGATGCTGTTAAACCACCATGCTTGAGAGTGCGCGGTGGCCGCGAGTGTGAAGTCAGACATAAGGGGGAGAGCAGTCATTATTGTCCCGTATGAGTTTTGTGTCCAGTATGCGCCCCAAGTTGGTCCTTCCATCATCCCATCCCAGTCTCCTCTGTAAAGATGATTTACCGTTTGCAACTCGGCGTCTGAATCAGACCACTGGCGCCGGGCAACATCTAGGAGCCTGAGGAAGTCTTCATCCCCTACTCCGTCGAAAAACTTACCCTGGAAAGGGATGCTGGCAAAGACTGACGAAGCAAGACTGGCCAAGAGGAGCGATTCCATTCTTCTACTTTCACTCAGCTTTGCTTGTAAGTCTTGTCTACTTAATCGCGCCCTTCCCCACTTCCAGTCTTTGTCATTTCAAAACGCGCCTCAACATCATATCGATCAATATTTTTGATCGATCTAGCTTCGCGGGCCCGGAGACAACGGATACGGAGCAGCTCGGGCGAGCTGGGCTAGGCTATAAATGAACCACCCCCCGAAAGCCCCACCTGGTTCTGCGGCGGCTGCACTTATGTCTTCACCTTTCCTTTTCCTTGCTGCTCTGGCCATTTGTCCCGCCGCTGGAAACCGGTTTAATCATGGCTGGGAATCTGACTTTCGCTGACTGGGTAAGCTCGATAACGACTTCACGACCTCCAAAACTCCCCTGATCCCCCCCCTCCTCCAACTTATTAGAGTGGTCCCTTAATGACCGACGCTCAAATCAAGTTTGCAGCATCTAAGTACCGCATTGTTAGTCTGGAAAAGTGTACAGGCTCACAAAATGGAACAAAAACGGAAGAAGCAATATATGCAACTGCCAGGCGTCTCAAAGATGTTGACCCGAATGTTAAAGTTATTTTTTACTGGGCCACAGATCAGCAAGGAATATCGTGCTACAGTGCTGGAGAAACATTTGCTGCTCATACAGAATGGCATCTGAAAGACGACCATGGGAAAACAGTTTCAAATGGTATCTTAGACCCAACAAATCTGGCTGCCGTAGCGTGGTGGGTTTCGATCCCTTTCGGAGGGATCAACGGGACAGGGATGTACAAAGGTACTCCTGTCCACAATTTGATCGATGGTGTGTTGGCTGACAGTGCTGGATACAGCAATTTCGCGAACATATCTCTTACCAGACTCGAGGCGATATATGACGCGAAGAAAAAAATGGTCGGTGAACTGCAAAACATCGCCACAGCCGCCAATGATGGAATTGTCATGGCAAATGGCATTTCAATGTATGGACCGCCCCATGCCGATCCCCGGACTCCCGGAGATAATAATATGGAAATGCTCAAATTTTCTGCTGCCATCATGAACGAGCACACAGCAGTGTTTGAGAGCGTCAACAAGGCCAATGCGAGCTTGAATGTTGCCTTAGTAAGCCAAGACCTTGATGCGATGGAAAATGCAATTAAAATGGAAAATGGCTCCAAAACACTCTTCATACAGACGTGGCCAGGGCTCTACTCTGGCGTCATGGAATACCCTCCTGTGGCAAATGGCGGCGAACCAACGCCAACCAATAATGAAGAGTGGAGAAATGCACTGCGAAGTCACTATTTTTTTGCCCAGGCTCTTGTACTATCAATAGCTGAAGCTAACGTGTATTGGTTCTATGGTGCAACATGGTACTCAGCCAGAGGGGGGTATCTGGCATGCCCGGAGAATCTTGATTCATGCCCTGCCCCCCCCGAGTGGTACCCGGATTTGAAGAAACCTCTTGGAGCTCCGCTGGGACCCCGCGTGGAAACAAGTCCGTATGTCTGGACGAGAGAGTTTGAACACGCCAGCGTGTATTTAAATTTCAATGAGTGGAACACCTCAAAGGTTATTTTTAGGGCTTGATGGGCAACGTGGTGAAGCATGCGCTTCCTAGTCGAGCAAGAGCGTTAGCTTGAAGTCCAAAAGCCCACTGGCATGCATGTCACGCAGATGCACTATTTTTTTTTATTGCCTCATGCCGGGACTTTCTTTTTTTAAAATGATATGCGATACAAAGGTTTGACACAGCTAGCCTACACGTAAGCACGACGGCACACGTGCATTTTGTGAAAGAAATTTTTGTCCTTGGAGGCTAAGCGACGAGTTTTGCTAAAAAAAAACTAGCTTTGCCATCCGAGACATGGAATGCGATCTCAAGTAACTGCTCGCTGCTCTTTTGCAGCCCCGATTTCGCTGCCGCCGCCGCTAGCTCCCGCGCCTGCACGCTCCTCCCCACCCCCAGCATCGCTGTAAGCAAAAGTCGGGCCACTTAGTCCGCGCCATGCATGCAAACTAAAAAAATTGTTGTAACTATATAAATCATATAGTACAATATCAGTGTAGTGATGGCATATTGCGCTGATTCCACAGTGTGCTGATTCCACAGTGTGCAGCGTGCGTAGGACACATGTATGGTCAAGGCACACGTGGGTATACGCGTACACACATAGGTGTACAAGTGCAAGGCACGCATAGGCATATACGTAGGTAGAGCATCCTAGGCGCAGCACAGGTAGAGCTAGGTTGCTAGGCGATTCAGATCTCCAGTCGGACTTCTGGTTGGATTTTACCAAGTGGATTTTCAGCCGATTTTCAGCTGGGCTCTTCACCAGCTTTTCTTTGAGCTGGAGACTGACGTTTTGTTCAGCACGCAAGAACAAACGATCAGTAGTCAAGTGGTATACACCACAGACCTGTGTAAGCCAGCTAGTTAACAACTAGTGTATTCCTCTACTATATTAGTAGAATCATCAAAAATAGCGGCAAGCAGACGGCATATATGAATCTGCAAGCATTATGCAGCTTGTGGCGGCCTACTGCTAATTGGTTGGCCCATGGCATGGTTTCGGCTCAAGGCGCGCTCGGCCAAAGAACATCCGCCACAGCTTTCCCGTCGAATAACTCAACGTTATCACTTTTCGTATCAACGACACTGCTCCCACGCAACATTAATCCCCACTCCCTTTGATACCTCAAACGAAAACGTTCTAATCCTCCCCCAAACACGACATTGTGCATTTCCAAAGCAGCTTGTGCGTACTTTTGAGCTCTGGCGTATAAAACAGGTCGTGGGTCGCAATTGCACGTGCTGTTTGTTCGGTTGCATTTATCACAACCACTAATGTGCTGCTCGAAGCACGCAGAGAGGGCATTCTGGACCAATAAAACCACCAAACCCTCATCATTTGGTGGAAGAACACGTTTTGATAACAACAAAGATGTAGCCCAAAACAGACCACCAGCGTTATCTTTTATTTCCGTTTCTTTCAGTGATTTCGGGGATCCCAGAACAGTAGAAGCCGCACTGTCTTTGGATAAAGCAAGAAGGGTAAGCAGTTGAATGACGTCACAGAAAAACCAGCGTTGAGGCATATCAACACCAGTATCCTTCTCGTCCTCCGCATCTGTTTTAGTTTGGTTAATTTTTGTCTCCTTTTTTGGTATCCTGCCGTGTCGCTCCTTCAAAGCCTTTTTGGCTTCGTAAACACCTAAATTTCTGCCTAAAGAAAAGCAAGGCGAGAAGCGATCTTTGCTTTTTCGAATTAAACCAATAAGGTCATCGATCTCCCCATCTATGCCAAGGTCCCGCTGTGCAGTAGAAAGCATGTGTTGAATGGTTGCAATCCGATCCATGGTAGGACGCATCTCCATAATATCGTTTTGAACATCGCAGTTTATCAACGGCCCTTCCTCCTCATCGTCATCCTTTTTTTTTTTTTTTTTTCTTTGTCTGTTATTTTCGCACAAGCTTTCATTGTCATGTCTTCAATCGATGCTGTTGGGTCCACGACATTAAAGTCCATTTTTAATAGAGAGGTGGACCGTTCAGGCCCTTCACACAAGTGTATATGCTCAATATAGGAGATACACAGTTCCTCCCCTTTCTTAACATCTTTGTTTGTTCTGAACACCATGACGTCTCCAACTGCCCACCGCAACATATTTGGAAGGTTGCTGTGATTAAAAAACGATGGACAGTGATACAGAGCTGTCCCGCCCAATACATGCAACGTGGTCTCTGGGTAGCAAAACAGCTCAGGTGAGGTCTCCATGCTAATTGCATTGTACCTCACGATTAAAGAAATCCGCCCTAGCCCTTTTATTTTTCCTCCCAAACTCTCCACGAATTCGTTAATCTCAGCCTGGATTTTGGGATATTGGCATCTCCAGGGCGGAAGGGCCTTTACTTCTTCGGCAGAACGTGGATACAGGGACGCGAGGGTCTTAGAGAAAAATTTGGGTTCATTTTTTACGCGTTTTAGCAAGGCTAGAGTAAGGAGACCGTTTTCTAGACTCCCAGTTGCTGGATTACTTTCCACATCTGCAGCGGTTTCGTTCGCGCCATCCAATTTGTCGGCAGCAGCATCCGCTTCCCAGTCCATCACGACTGCCAACGGTTTTTCAATCAACATCGTCGTGCCAGCTGGAATATCATTTGTCGCAAACCAGCCAACACCTTTGACTTCGTTGCATTTCACCATCATATGACTTGAGACCTTCATGTCAGTCGGAAGGGGGAAATCAGGTTTCGGAGTATTGTTGTGTGCTGCGACCGTAAACGCCGCATCAAACAATTGATTCATCGTAAGCTTGAGATCCTTGGTTTCACCCGCAATAATTTTTTCGTCTCTTTTTTTCTTCTTCTTCTTTTCTCTCTTCAGTCGCTGAACTCTCCTCTTTTCATTGGCTAATTCGAAGGCAGTGAGTGCTTCAGATTGTTTTCCTTCGTTAACTTCTTCATTCTTAACCCCCCCTGGTATCCTTTTTCCAGTAACTGAGGAGACACTTTGTGTTTCCATGCTATGCGAACCGAACGAACACGATATTTGGTTCTCCCTTCCCGTCCTACTTCGCTCCCAGTCCCGTCTTTCCGACCTCACGTCCCAAGTAGTTGCGGTGGTGCGAAGTGATGGAAAGTCATGCACCTCTGATGCACCTTGCTCCACTCTGCTCCTTGTTTTTTCCTCTGCTTTTGACCGGCCTTCGCGCCATTTTTTTTTAGCAATTTCGAAAGAAACACGTATAGTTTAACAGAGAACCCGTAGAATGTTTTTGCAAAAACGAGCAACACTCCCAAAAGGGGGCTTCTACGAGCAGCAGGAAGGACACCACCTTGTTGGCCACTATTAATCACCAGGGACCAAGGTGGACTGAGCTGACTGAACCTCCCCAAAAGTGACACATCGTGGCGAATAGCTGACAGGAGGCGTGCGGTTCAGACCCTCACTCGGATCAAACACGAAGACTTGATTGATACTTGTGGATATCCCCCTAAGTGCCGCAGTGGGAACGTGAACGATCGTACGTATACTATGTGACTCGATCTGGCAGAGATATCTCGATCGGTGTCCCAGGACTAGGCCCAGGAGTGTTGCGGCTGATGTGGGCGGTACCCATATAGAATAGTGGCTCCTCCTATTCTACGATAGCACATGGAAATTACTGCATATTCGTGATGCAGGGAAATGCCACCCACCAGCAGACCCGAGAGGGCATAAGTCTCCAGATACTTTTGACGGCCGCCGGCGGAGAATATTCGGACTATACATATATGGGGAGCACACGATCTACATATAAGTCTTTGTCCTTAGTACGTATAGGCAGGCCTCGAACAGTGCATGACGAGCTATATTTGCGCTGCCTGTGGTTTCGCTGAAGGCCTTGTGGGCTTATTACTGTCAAAAGCCTATGTTCTGGCCGCGGCTGCATGCATGTACAATCGTGTAAAGAGTTTTACTGTTTTACTAATATAAAAAAGAGACACTGCAGCAAGAGCAAGCGGAGTTAAAGTAGATGCGTAGATGCTGCAGCGGATCTAAGCAAATTAACGAGTGTGCATAAAAGGGGCTAGCTGCATCTAGGCAGGCGGCCTGGCGCCTGTAGCGAGGCCATAGCGGCGCGGTGCCTGCGGCGGTGCCTGCAGCCCGGCCGCGGCAGCGCGGCAAGAAGGCGGCCCCCAGCAGCGCGCGTGCTGGAGCATAAAAATGCGGTTATCGTGCAACATGTGGCATGCATGTAAGCGCCGTGTAGGGCCGGTGGCCTGTACGTGCGCCTGCACAACGAATCACATTTCGGCGTTTGCTTGCATTGCAGCGAATCAACATGCGCAGAACTGTAGGGTCTGTCGATCCACACACAGACAGCGTAACATATAATAACGATGTCTAACCTCTCCTGCTGAATTCTAAGCTGCTGTGACATTGCAATCCAGTAGATTTGCAAGCCGACTTATTGCTTCTTCCTTGAGATCTATTTCATGACCGTATTTGCATTCGACTAAGAAACCGAGAAATGCCTGTGACATTGAACTGAATCCG
>JACKZZ010022019.1_pt1 | contig 42222 bp, 19 predicted proteins | sample 8027871 | NCBI WGS metagenome assembly JACKZZ01 (sample SAMN15724774, study PRJNA655200) | protist metagenome | isolation source: fluorescence activated cell sorting (FACS) single amplified genomes of... | place: USA: West Boothbay Harbor, Gulf of Maine | collected 2000-07-19
TTTCTGCCTCCACCGCTTTCCTCTTCCTTTTACCTCTAATCCCGTCGCCGGCTAGATCTGAAATGGCAGTCTCGGAATTAAGACAAGTCCTGGTTCTAGATCTAGTTCTGGAGGTTGAAAGGGTAGCGTTCTCTTTCAGTGTCGGGTCGAGTAAACCATCTTCAATAAGTTGCTCATCGGTCGCTGCCATGTGATCATAGTTGAGATTGGACGGTATCGACGATATCACAGTGCCAGACCTCGTAGTTCGTGCTTGTACTGCATCGCTCTTCTCTGGAGAAGTATCTGAATCTGAATCACTCGTTCCCTCCATCGCTAAATTATCTGCCCGTGCTAAGTTCAGAATCTGCTCCTTACCACGGCCGAGGTCTCCGAACAGATCCATGATATTCTGGTTCAGCTCCGTGTCTCGAGTCAAGTTCTCCACATCTCCTTTTACTGTTTCCAGTATTTTCTTGATTGGGCCCTCCAAAGCTTTTTGCACACGAATCATTGCTTCTCTTGCTTTTTCACCGTGAGAACGCAAGATACCTGCAAGCTTGATACAATTACCATTATAACTTTCGATGTATTCATACAGTTTTGCTACATCTCCATCCGCTGCTTGGTATTTTTTACAACAATCAGTAGCGTCTACTTCAACATTTAAGTGAGCCGCGAGAAGATGGACGCGCCCGCGTAGGTCATCAAGTGCGACAATCTCACGTGAGAGTTCCCCCAATACAGTTGTCGAACAATCCATCAAAGGCTTGCCGCACTCCTCATTAATGAGATCTTGTCTCTCTTTACATTCACCTGTAATCTTTTTGGGGTCATTAAACTCGTTCCCATTATCTGCTGGATCCTCCATTGACTCAAAATTCTAGTGACTTTTGAGTCGATTCTCAATCCACTTAGGGACTATTACTCTTTAAACTCCAACAAATAATTATTATACTTACTGCTAAATCAAAATACTAATGTATTCCTTTCAAGATGAACAACTCATCCCGTAGCTCGTCGTGTTTGTTGTCTCGAAATCTCCAAAAAGCAAATCCACGTGGGATCTACTCTGGCTGGCAGTGCGACACGGATGAGTGATTCACTGGAAAGTCTCGAGTAGATTGCAGCGTCCAAGTACTCTATTTATCAAGTTGACGAAGAAAATCGATCCAAATATGATACCTGAAGTTGACGTGGATGAATTAACCTCTGGAGAAGGACAGTATGCGGCAAGCAGATCGCCTCTATTGATTTCCACCCTTCAAGACCGCGGAAATCAGTGTAATGACTGGTCTCGCGTGTATTTTCGTGACGAAATTGAGGGTATCGATTCTGCGAAATTTATCAAGGACTGCTCGTTCAACGTGGATGGCCCTGATGGAGGCATCTTCATCGGACGTTTTACTGATCAACTAAGAGTTAACACCGGTGATGGCACTTCGCTACCAAATGGTCTACTACGAAGCAACTTTTTTGGTAAGTGTTACTTACATGACGGGTGTCGCGTCAGCGATACACCCATCATTCAGAATATAGCCCTGCACAGCGGACCCAGAGCTGGAAGTGTCGACGTCATCGGCGGCGCTGCGATAATAAGTTGTGCCAAAGTAATTTGCACTGGCTATCACAGTGGTGGCTATGATACTGAGCTTGATATTGGCGCTGAAAATGGCGGAAGACGAATTTGCCTAGGTAAGGGCCGTACGTACGGGCAATACTGTCAGGCTGCTCTGACGGTTAACTTGACCCCAAATATTTTGGAATTGTACTCATATACTCATATTGGAGCAGGATGTTGCCTAAGTGGTGGAGCCACCATTATCAATTGCATTCTAGAGCCGAGAACGGTGGTCAACCAAGCCAGCCTAACTGCCGTCACACTGGAATCCCGTGATTGGAATGTCGAGGCTGGTGCCTTGACCACCGATATGATGGAAATGGACACTGCGGATTCACTAACATCTGCTGCTAGTGTCATGCATGGGTCCGTGTTGACTAACTGTGTGCTCAACCCAGGGTCAAGTGTGGGACCCTCCTGTCACGTCAAATGCACTTACCTGGGCGAATTTGCTAGAATAACTGACGGGGCACTGGTGTGCAGTAGTATCATCGGTCCTGATGCCTCTGTTGGAAGAGGAGAGTGCCATCACTCCATACTTGGTCCTTTCACGGGCTTTCACCATGCTTCTTTGCTTATTTCAGCTTTATGGCCATTGGGCAGAGGTAATCTCGGCTACGGCGCCATGCTAGGAAGCAATCACACTGGGAGAGTGAATGACCAGGAATTTTTCCCTGGGGAGGGTTGCTTTTTTGGTCTTGGGTCATCTGTGAAGTTCCCATGCAATCTTCTTGGGTCTCCATACTCCTTATTAGCAACGAATACGTCGCTTCCCCCTGGTCTGTACAAATATCCTTTTTCCTTGATGGCACCTAGTCGGGATCAGTTAGGCTACGCCATCAGGCCCGGCTGGGTCCTCTATAACAACCCATACATGATAGAGCGAAGTATGAAGAAGTACGCATCTAGACGAAAGGCATTGGAGACAAGGACTGACTTTGATATCTTTCGAGTGAGTACTATAGACTCTGTGCGAGGGGCGCGATCAAGGCTGCGGAGGCAAGTGCAGAAGGGCGATCTACCTGCGGGAGTAGAATCTGTAGAACGTGGTATAAAAGCATATGATGACATCATAAAGCGATATTGCTTGCATGGTCTTTTGGTCTTGCATCAAATGGACCCTAAAATGCGCGAAACTGTGAACTTCTGGCTTCGGAATAACTCAGACCTCGTCAAACTTCGAGACGAGTACACCATCGAGAATAGGTACCTGTCCCTTAGTCCTAATATACAGACATTCCGAGAGACAGGATCGAGTGGTTTTCTTGCAGATATAGCTTCCTTAGACCAAGAAGATGCTGATAATGCTAATGAACCCATACTTTTTCCATCTTACGCACTGACGACTGGGCTACCAAACCTTTGTCATCAGTGGGCAGTGTTGCTTGACGAGTATGTTCAAGAATTGGAACCTGTGTATACAAAAATTCATAAAGGTGATGTTGTAGCTGGTTCTCTGCGTGATATAGACGATGCTGTACTCGCATCCTCGCAGTGTGTCGGATTATTGAAATCTCTGCCGGCTTTGGAAAGAAAATTTTCTGATGCGGTTTTCGAAAGCAAACTCAGGGATGACGATAGAGGGGTTTCAACCATTCCCAATTATGCTCTCGTCAATGATTCCATGCGTCAATTTCACCAAAACGGTGGAGGGGGCGATTCTGTGATCATCGGCGCTCGTGATAGGGCTATTGCAGTCGAAGATGTATTACGTGATGTCCTAGGGGATGATTACCCGTATTGAGTGATGACGTGCATTTGATGTGATTTCTTTGTTGTTGTTCATGATCTGTTACTTTACTTAATCATAGTATCTACAATCATAATTCCCCTTTGCCGTTATTATTCGCTTCCTGGGCTGCTAATTTTTTGTATACTTCTTGAAACATTGTCTTGTATTGCAACCTCGCTGACGGTACTGCATCCCTCGGAATCAGTTTATACGGTATCGCGCCATGCTCGTTCTTGGCATAAGGGTTTGCGCCATATTCTAATAGCAACTGTGCGTGCTTGGGCTTTTCCAACATACATGCAAAATGCAACGGGGTATTGCCTTTGCTACCGATTTGCATAACAGAAAGATTTGGATCTGCACCCCTCCTTAATAACGCTTGTAGAATACTTGGCGTGGAGCTTTCGACTGCATAAAACAAAGCCGTGAATCCTGATGTCTTGGCAAGATTGACGTCGACCTTAGGACGGCGTGTATTCAGTAGAGCTGCCACAACTGGTAGATATTGTCTAGCTACTGCAATCATCAATGGGGTTTGGCCATATTCGTCCATAGCATTGATTCCAATGTGATTATCAATGAGGTCCAGTACTAAGCTAATATTTGCGCTACGAAGAGCTTCAAAGATTTGATAGTCTTCCTTTGAAGTGACGAACTGGATTTTGAAGTTCATTTCGAACGTCTCTTCCAAATCGTAAATGTCACTGCCGTAATCTATGATAGGGCGAATATCGGCGTCAGCTAAGTTGTCATAATGTATCACGTTACTACTATTTGAGCACTTTCCTAAGAGCTCCGAGTATATTTGAAATTTACCCTCCATATCTTCCTCCGTTGCAGGCATCTCGAAATATAGTGGTTGCTGCGTCTCTTTTATGGAAGGCCCCACGGTACCATTCTCGTACTTTGTATGATACGAGAACAATACATGGTCGCCGTAGCCGATTTTATGGCACTCAGGCTCTGCTAAATCGACACCTGTTGCCTCTTCTTCGGCAAATACCACCAAGAGCATTCCCAACGCGACTAGAACAAATCGAAGTAGGTGATTCATTGTCTTTATGGATGACTTCAACGAGTACACTCAAAATAGATATTTTTGAATTTTGAATAAATGATAATCAGCTCTTCTTTTTGCAAATCGCTTCTCAATCAAAAGTAAGGTGGTGCCCTGTTTTTGTATTATTGAAGGTTTTCTTTTTCGGATTTCTTTTTTGTGTCCCACTGGATTTAAGCGGCCGCTAAGGCGACGGGGGCGCAGGACTCGGAGACCCAACCCCTCTTTGAATGCAAGACTCTATCAGAAGCTGAGGAGTATATCAAAAAGACGCTGGGGATCCGAGACAACGTGAAACGGACGCTAACCCTGGCGAAATGGCGCAAGAAGCGCCAGAATTCACAGGACAGCTCCCCGGAGATTAAGCTAAATGGGCCCAATCCCACGGGTGCGACTATGGAGATAGAGATCGAGGGGGATTTGGAGGCTAAAGGCCCAGGCAACGAAGAAGAGCAGCACAGCGAACCAATCGGAACGAGGGAGACTGGTGACGCGAGTGCGAAGAAGGAAAGAGTGAACGAGGGGGACTTAGAGGCTAAAGTCCCATGCAACGAGGAAGAGCAGCTCAGTGAACCAATCGGAGCTGGGGAGGCTGATGAAAAGAGAACGAGGAGAGAGAGTGAGAGGAGGGAGGGAGAATGGGAGGCTAAAGGCCTAGGCAACGAGGAAGAACGGACTGTAGATAGTAAAGAAGCCGAAGACTCGGCGAACACTGTACATACACAACAGGTAAATGAAGATAACATAGGAACGATAAACGAAAAGACAAATGAAAATGAAGATGATAAAACAAAAATTACAAAAACTACAAAAATGACAAAATTAACAAAAATTACAAAAGCTGGAATGGAAAGCAACAAAAAAACACAAAAATTATTGGATATCGGTGAGACAGAGGCCAAGGAGGGCCTATATACGGGCAGAATTACGAGATCGATGAATGGAGCTTCCCCAACTGATGCCTGGAATCGTAGTAGGCCAAGCGTGGGTAGTGGGAATGGTGGTAGGATGCTCCGATCACAAGTTCCCAAGGAAGGAGTGGAACGCAAAGGTATAACGTAGTATTCTCTAATTAACAGAGAGTTTTCTTTGTAACCTACTACATGTATATATATTTAAGTTCGCGTTGAGTATTGAAATGGGTAATCGGTGGTGTTAGAGAAAAGAAATACATTTCGAATGGGAACTTCCCGTGTATCCGCCTGCCAGTATGCCCGCAGGTATGGCGGTCAGGTGGAGCAAGATACACTGGTACACTACTAATTTCTAATTTCACGACAAGTCCAAAATCGGACCGGAATCGGACCAGAGAAAAACGGACCATGAAAATCGAAAAAACACACATCAGTTTCGTGAGGATTAGGGTAGAGTTTCTTTGCTTGGTTAATGCTTAATTAAATCATGTTTCGTCTTCTGACTTTGACTCACTAACCAACAATCCTGGCTACAGCGGCCTTGACGATTTCCGACTGGGGATTGCTGGTGCTCTTTACTGTTACCTTGCAGATATTGGCTCCAGCCTTAAACTTAACTTCTATGTAGAAATCTGTGCTTGGATATGCTACCTTACCCGCAAAATATACCGCAGTTTGATCTGTATTCGGAATTGGTCGACTGGCAATGAATGTGAGATTATTTGATGAGAACTTTTGTTTCACTGCCTCTATGTCAGTAGTGGGCACATTGTTTACAACAATGCTTGCTTCATCGGTCATCGCCTTCCATTGGCCTGCGAATGCGTTTGTGGCCATTTCGGGTCCAGCAACAAAGAGCGCTTCCGCCATGATGGGAATATGGAAATATACGACGTCTCCAGTAGACATGTTCTTGACTGCAGCTTGCACTGTTGCACCTGGTTCCAAGCCACCTGGAGGTGCATCAACCTTTAGGTTCACAGTGCATGAGCATGTCGACCCGTTCGAAATGGGATTAGACAGAGGAACTTGTGGAGAAACTGGTGCAAGGCCCCAACCATTTTTATTGAGCTGGATTGCAAGAGCACTAGTAGGCGAACTCGTCTGATTTGTCACATCCATAACCACACTAATGCTGCCACCTTGGTTAACAAGCGCACCCATGATACTGAGGCCTTTACCTGCTTCTGGGGTCAAGTATTGAGTCTTCTGCACTTCGCTTGCAGCACTTGCACCTGGGGCGGGACTGTCATCCATGAGATCAAGCAAGTCACCACCACCACCACTTGAGGAGGAGGTTGCTCCACCAGTAGATGGAGTATACGGGCTACCCGCTGCCCCAGTATCTTCGTCATACCCATCGTAGTCATCTTCTTCGGTATTTGAAACTACTGTTTTCATCACGAAAGACTCCGGAGGTTTATGATAAATACTACTCAATGTGGCGATTTGTGAAATCAAATCTTCAAGGAGGGTTGGATCGAGGTAGAACGTGTCGTCACCGATTTCAGGTTTAGCAGAAAGCACCACTGCACGAGCAGCCTCGGGATCAGAGGACAGTAATCTCCAGTATATGTACCCTCTGTCCCTCAAATCCGGATTGTCGCTATCCTCCGTGGCCTGGTTGAGTACACGCTGCACCATTTCTTGAGCAGTATCGGGCTGTTTCAAAAATAGCTTTACTGTCGCTGTCAACAATTGTAATTGCACCTGAGCTGTCTCGTCAGCAAAGGAATCAAGGAATGAATCCAATAATTCGTCAGCATTGTCGATACGCTCCGCATATTCACCAATGATCCAAATCATACTAGCTTTCGCTTCAGGTTCATCTAAGTCTTCAAGGTTTTCGCACAGAGTGCCGATTATGGCTTCGTATCTATTAGGGTACTTCCTAAAAATATCCTTTATTACAATAATGCCCTCTTGTACGACATAATTGACCTTCGTTTGAATCAATTCTAAAAGCACTGCAATACACCTTTCAGCCGAACGCTCTAATTTAATGGCACATCTGCCAACAGCACGTAAAGCTCTGCGGACAAACTCTACATCCACTTCAGTGGCGTATTCTTTAAGCTCCAGTAAGACCTGGTCAATTGTCTTCTCCTTAACAAGTCTGATGATGATTTCCAACTTTTCCATCTTAACGTATATGGGGTCATTATATTTGCAGAAGAAAACTTTAATTTCGTTTTGTAAAATTTCGGGTCGCTTTTGGACAATCAGATTGATGTTTCGGAGGGCTACGTACTGAATTTCAGGTTCACTGTTCAATAGAGTAACCAAAGGTGGTGCAAGCTTCTTGCACATTCCGCGAATAATATCATTATTAGGATTGCTGCTAATTTCGTCCATATATTTCAAAATGACTTTGACAGCACTCATCACTACTGCTGAGTTGGCATGCTGGAGCCTAGGAGTGACTCTCTCGATGATACCCTCAGCTTCGCGTGCATCTGTTGGAACGTACTTAGACAAGGAATCTAATATAAACACCTGTCCCCATTCTGTGCATTCGTTCAAGGCGGCCAACAACTTCTGAAGCACTGCGGCATTTACAGACATCACATCCTTGCCACTGCTTTCAGTGATCTCGCTGATTGAAGCCACGGCATTAGCTACAACAGTAGGGTTGGCATCCGATATTAGATCACGCAAAACCTCCAAAAAGCCGCGATCTTCCACCAGTTCAGGGGAGATGTCGTGAAGCTTCGCAACACACACAGCTGCAGTTTTTCTCACGTACGGGTCCTCGTCTTTCAAGCAGCGGTTGAGGGGTTCGCACAAGTATTCAGTGATCTTCTCTACTCGAATGCACCCCATAGTGCGAATGGCTAATGCGCGAATGAGAGGATTTGGATCATTCGCATCCTTGACGAACGTATTCACAGCGAGCAACGCTAGATCTGGCTGAGTCTTAGCGTAGTTGATAAGATAGAGGTATACGAGTTTCTTTAGCTCTAAATTTTCCGTTTGAATGCAATTCACAACATCTGCGAAAAGAGCGGAAACATCCTTTCCCACAGTCATGTTGGCGATGACCTATTGAAAAAACGAAAAAGGCAATAGATTACAAAGAAAGAAGGTCCTGTTAGCACTCAATTAAACTAATGGGTGTTTATTCGTCGGCGTAAAATAAGTTATTCGATTTGTTTTTGTGCAAAAAACACAATATGCTGGGTAAATTGAGGATCAATACGCACCTTCTTCACAGCATCCCTTTTGCGATCCAGCTTAGGGCTACGAAGCTCCTCACGAAGCTCCATATTCTCGCCCTTGCGGGAATTTCTGTCACTAAAGTACTTTGCATCAGTTCCTTTCTTGCTTCCACCACTAAAAATATGTGTTTGTGTCGAAATGAAGAGGATAAATGTGTTAGTTTGGAGAAAGAGAAGAATATGGAAAAGCGCAACCTAAAACCCAGGGATCACAATCACGTACAACATGGTGTCAATATTTAGATTCTTAGAAGAACGGTGATTCACTTCGGCGTCACCAAAAACCGCTAAAGCCTCTCTTCGTGGAGAATAGCGGGAGGTTCTTTTCCTAAAGACGCAAGTTGTTTTATTTTTGAAAACTCGATTCTCTTGGGACGGATTTACCACACTTAGGGATAAATTTTCTACCAAATACTTAGAGTGTACGATATTATTTTTCTTTTTTGTTTAAGGTTTCGGTGATAAAAACATTCGTGATAAAGTGTTCTTCGCGTACTACCATGGAGATGCGAAGTCGAGATTCTAGTCGCGAGGTTGGTAGTGAGGCTTCATATGAGACAGATAGGTTGCTGGAGTCTATTGATCCTCTAGATAGCGATGAACAGCAAGCAATTATTGATGATATTCAGAGGCAAGCCAACAGGCTTGATAGCAGCAGCCGCAAAAATATGTTGATCACCTACTTTGTCCTGGCTGTGATTTTCTTTGTCGTACTGGGATTCAGCTTTTTACATCCCTTTGAAATGAGTCATCAGAGGGTCTTCTCAAAGTTAGTACCTCATGTGTTCTTTCAGGTCTACTATGTGATGATGTGTCTGGTGTTCCTGATAGCTGGATACGCAGTTCAACGTGGCATCGCGGCGGTTCCACGAATTCTCAAAATTTTGTGTTTTCTCGTATGCTGTTCTTTATCTTTTGGGTGGTGCTGGATATTTATTGCGAATCATGTGACGGAACCCTCACTATACTGGCTACCCTGTGTGCCTCTGGCAACAATGGGGCTGACCGTATATTTCGACAACGACAATAAGTCCTTGATACAGGAAGTAGATCGTTTAAAGAATCTCAAATATGATTATAAAAAGGCTTGAGTAGAAAATGCACCATACGAAATGCAAAGTTCAATCCTTCACTTGTTAATTAATTTAAGAACACACAAGAAGTGTGTGTAATATTCCCTTTCACTTATCCACTATTTCTCATTCCAGCGGCGACACCGTTGATAGTTATGAGCAACGCATCATGCAGTATCCGTCTTTCTTCATTGCTCTGACCTCCAGATCGCTCTCTCCTCAGAAGCTCTGCCTGAATGATATTGAGAGGGTCTATGTATGGGTTACGGACGGCCATGCTTCGTAACAACACCTTATTCTCACTTTGAAGCTCGGTATGACCACTTACTGCCAGCACTGCATCAATAGATGAATGCATACTATTCCGGAGCTCTTGGCCAAGCTCTCGTGATTCCTCATCAACTACTAATTGTTTATCATAATTTTCAGCAATTCTTGATTCAGATTTAGCCAATATCATCTCCAACAGGTCAATAACGGTGCGAAACCATGACCATTCTTGATACATTGCTCTGAGCTGGGGCATGTTTCCATCCGCACTTTCCTTTTCCAGCGCTGCACCCACTCCGAGCCATGCAGGCAAATTCAATCTGGTCTGTGTCCAAGCAAATACCCATGGAATTGCTCGCAAGCTTTCCACTCCTCCCTTCGGGTTCCTTTTGGCTGGTCTCGAACCGACATTTAACCCTGCAAGCTCAAGCTCAGGAGTAGCTGCTCGGAAATAAGGGACGAACCTTGGCTCTTCTCGGACTACGTGCCTATACGCAGCACAGGAAGTTTCACTCAACCTTTGCATCATAGCCTCCCAATCTGGAGCTGGTGTTGGATGATCTTCGAACTTTTCCGCTAAGACACCTGCCGACATCAAATCTAGCGTTCTTTCTGCGGCTGCTTTACTTCCGAAATTTTGCGTTATCATTTCTCCTTGCTCAGTAACACGAAAGCGTCCATTGATTGTACCAGGGGGGTGAGCCATGATTGCGTGATAGAGCGCAGGATTGCCCCCCCGACCGACGGTGCCACCTTTTCCGTGAAAAAACGTCACCTCTATATCATTATTTTTAGCAATATTTGCCATTTCTACTTGGCATTTATACTGAGCCCACGACGCTGCTAATCTACCTGCATCTTTGGCGCTGTCACTATATCCAACCATAATCTCTTGTTTAGCTTGAATGCACTCCCTGTAAATTGGTATAGAGAACAATGCCTCGATGGTGGAAGAGCTTCTCTCCAGGTCCGCGAGTGTTTCAAATAAGGGCACAACTCTCATGGGATTCTGAACACCAGCATCCTGTTGAAGTAATCTCACCGCAAGAATATCGCTAGCTTGTTGACACTGGCTGATCACGTAGGCCCCTAATGATCCCGAGGTCATTTTGGAGATGACTTCGAAAGTTTCCAAGGTATCGGCAACGGTATCTGAGAAACCAAGATTTCTAAGCTTAGTACCTCTGGGAAGCAAAGGTCTCTTTGAAGCAATTTCTTCACTCAACCAATCGCGCCTCTGCTGCTCATTCCACTCCAAATACGAGCCTATGCCAAGATACTTCGTTATTGCGTCTAACGCTTCAGAATGGCGTGTACTTTCTTGTCGAATATCCAATGGCGTCATAGCCAAGTCAAATGCTGCTAATCTGCGAATAGTATCAGTTAAATTCCCATCGGCAATTTCTGGCCTTCCTACAGCGTTCAACGACCTATATAAAACCATCAGCGGCTCCACCAGCTGCTCTTTGTGTGTAATTACAAAATCGGATCCATCCGCTGCTATGCCATGTGCTCCTGCATCAGCCCACTTCTTCGTAGCAATGAGCTTTTGTCTTAAGTCATATAACACATGCCTGTAAGGCTCTCTGGCACCCGAAGCGGCAATCATAAGCTCCTCAGTACCCTTCTGCAACGATAGCTCATTGTGCAAGACTTCGATGTCCTGCAAAAATAGCTCCGCTGCAAGAGCCCTATTATTCGCAGAAACTTCTTGTGTGATAGCTGGGGTGACGTTAGGATTCCCGTCTCTATCTCCACCCATCCAGCTGGCTATTTTAATCGGAGAGGCAGCCATGGGCAATGGACTTCCTAGCTCCTGCACACACACGTCACTCAATTTACGAACAAACTTCGGAATGGTATCCCACAGAACATCCGAGACAATATGCATGCCTCCTCGTGCTTCTTCTACGGGTGATGGTTTACTCCTTCTTAATTCGTCAGTTTCCCATATGCAGGCTATTTCGCTATGTAACTGCTTTTCTAACTGTCGAATCTCATATGATGTCAAATCGGTTCTGTCGAGCTCAGCCAAGATTTCCTTGATATGGGTGTGTTTCTGAAGCATGGTGCGCCTGTTGACTTCTGTAGGATGGGCAGTTAGCACAATCTCTATCTTCTGCTGGCACAAGGCATTGTAGACTTCCTCTTTAGTCTGACGCTGTGACTCGACCAGCTTCTTCACACAACCAGTCATAGAATCCTCCTTCGGGGAAAATGCTCCGGGTGAATCTAGCATTCGCTGCTTCAATCGCCTCGCACGGTGATGGTTTTCCGCACTGTTACTCAAGGCAAGGAAGTGAGTGAAAGCTCTCGCAACCCCCTTGAGTTTCTCCGTGCTGTAGCTTTCAACCTCCTTCACCATGGCATCGAAGTGTTCACCGTCCTTATACTCTTTGCTGCGCCATTTACGACCATGATCACGCAATACTTCAACAGCATTGAAGACTTCCGGATCATGCGTCCTAATGATCTCCCCGAGATTCATTCCAAGCATTCGGATATCTCCGCGCAAGGCTGTGTCTGTGTCACTTCCTGTGGAAGAGAAAGGCCTCCCATTCGTTTTTGCAAGCCCACGAAACAGCCGCCTCGATGAAACACGCAACATAGTTGCTTTGCCCCTTGCTGATGCTGTGCTGCTGATGGTGAGATGGTGAGTGTCAGACGACTGACGTCAGACCGTTTAGTAAAGTAAAGTCGTTTTTTTTCGGCCATAAAAACCGACTCGTGAAACGTTTTCTCCATGAAACCCCTGTGACTCACTGAAGTAGAGTCCAAACGACATCTAATTACGAATCAATTTCTAGAAAAAGATATAAACCATGGGAGCCGCAGCATCTGTTAACGTTGAGCATGTACCTGGAATCAAGGAAGCCTATGAGGCAAAGAAAGCTGAAGGTAAGTTCTTTAAAGCCACCTCCCGGATATCCCTCGCCTGTATGTGCCATAAAGAGAATTTTGGGTGCTATTGTGGTCAATAGTGGCTTTAAAATGGGTTTTTTTAATCTATTTGCCTCTATAATTTCCTATTTTTTGTCAATTACTAACGCTTTCATCTATAACCTGAACTCCGCGTTACAGGACTCGACGACGCCGCCCTTTTCGAGTACATGAACAAGTACTTCTCTGAGCTCCAGGCAGCTCCTGCTGCAGAGGCACCTGCTGAGGCACCTGCTGAGGCTGCCGCTGAGGCACCTGCTGAGGCTGCCGCAGAGGCACCTGCTGAGGCTGCCGCAGAGGCACCTGCTGAGGCTGCTGCTGAGGCACCTGCTGAGGCTGCCGCAGAGGCACCTGCTGAGGCTGCCGCAGAGGCACCTGCTGAGGCTGCTGCTGAGGCACCTGCTGAGGCATAAGCCTTTCTGGCATCGTGCGTGTGGTTCCTTAGAACTCAAAGGATAGGAAATATCTGGATTTTGAAGGTCTGTTCTCTTATGTAAGCGTTCAGTTGTTTTGAAAGCATTCAGAAACCTGTTAGCAGTGCAGTCTCTTGTCGATATCAGAACGATGGCAAATGGGGGATGGTTAAATTCTGTAAAATATAAGATAAAGACGGATAGAATACTAACGCACTACCGCTTGGTGACTGCACGACTGCACCCTCTTGTTACACTGGAGCCTAAACCCTAAACAATAGGAAATTATCCCACTAGCAAGTCCACCCGCACTGAAATATTGTATCTAGCCCTACCTACAATTTAACAATTGATCAAAAGCTGCTGCCGCCACTGCTGCTGATGCTGCTGATGCTGCAATCAAGCGTGCTTGGTTGGTGTTTGCAGCGTTATTTTTCAGCATTTGAATAACGCTCGAAGCAGACGAATCAACAGGACTGTCAGGGGAGCGGATTGCTGCGGTACCAAATTTCGATGTGTCCAACACTTTGTCAGACACCGCCGCTGCTGAATGCAGATTCCTCTCGATAATGGGTGCCGATGGTGCTATAGGTGCTCGCATTGTTTGTGGCAAACCAACAGTGAGCTGCTTTCTAACAGGGCTAGGGCTTTGGGCAGAAGTAGAAGCAGAAGCAGAAGCAGAAGCAGCAGCAGCAGCAGCACCCGCGCCGTCTGCCTCCGCCACACTTTCCATCGAAGGTGAGCTTGCTCCTGGAACAGGTTCCGATTGTTTCCCGGTCTTGGAAGAGTCAGAACTTGTATTGTCTTCGTGAGCAGCCAGCTGAGCAGCGCCAGCGTCGGTACTGCCACAAGCACCCATCTGATAGATCAGCAAGGTTTAAAAATCGCACAGGTGATTAAGATGGTCACAAGTTGTAGGTTTGCTGCGAGCGCAGACCTTTATGTTGCAGACTTGATGCTGTAGGATTTTTCTTCTTGAACCTTTTCAAGAGTGCCTTCTGAATAATAGTATCACCATCTTTGGAGTAATCAGAAATTACCTTTCTCGCAATTTTGTGTCCTACTTTCGTCCAACGACTTTTCTTAGTGGAAGATGTCTTTGGAGATGATGTCTTCGCTTTCTTGGAAGGCGTAGATGGAGCATACTCTCCATTTTTCCAATTCTTCTTCTTCCATACGTAGTAATCAACAGAATCATTAGAACCACTCACCGCTTCAAACACGGTTCTTGCCCTGCCAGACTATAGATTAGTTTCAAGGAGAACAATAATCTAATTGTCTATATAGTTTGGATTATTTCAACTACACAATTGATTATATCATATCAATATCAGCAATAATTTTAAAATTTGGATTATTTCAACTACACAATTGATTATATCATATCAATATCAGCAATAATTTTAAAATTATTAAAGCCCCTCCGCCTCCATCCACTCAACGACGGCAGCGCTATGGTACTCGAAAGCCACACTGAGCGGTGTTCGCGCGCTCTCGTTCGTTGCCTTCGGGTTGGCACCCGCGGCGAGCAGAGCCTTGACATTCTCCAGCTTGTTCGCACGGCATGCGTAGTGCAGGGCGGTATCCCCCTCGTCGTCTGTGGAGTTGACATCGGCACCCGCGGCGAGCAGAGCCTTGAGCGCCGACAATTCGCCCGACGCCGCCTTGAGCAGAGCCCTGGCAGAGTCTTCCAACATGTTGTGACCTGTAGCAGACTGGGGCTGTGGTAATGGATCAGCGGACTCGTGAAAGAGCGGAGCAACCGAAAAAAAAAAATTCTTATCCGCTGGAAGCTGGTGTTCTTTTTTGAAGTTGTTGGGGGACAAACACCAACCAATTCACCTACGGAAACGTGTCGTGAAGTTAAGTGCTACTATTTTAATAATAGGGTACTGACGTTCATAATAGAGCTTCTTGAAGAGGAAAATCAGTCATCATTACAGATCTGAAGGTGCAAATTTCGTTAAAGGCACTACTACAAGACTGCAAGACTGTACACCATGAAGACAATCGAAGTGAAGATTCTTCTTGCTGAATTCCGATCTAAGTGTCATTATCGTATAAAGTTAGATAATGATGCTCCCACTGGAGGCGCAGAAACCCCTTGGTCTCAACGTAGCAATACGCCAGGGTGGACCACAGCCCTGCTACTCAATCAGGCGGATAATAAGAAGGTGCTGAAGATTACCGTAGAAGCTATGGTACAAGGCACTCCTAAAATCATTGCGGAGGGTATTATTGAAGGCGAACCTATGCTAAAAGTAAAAGAAGGAGTTTGCGATTTGCCCATTGGGCAAGTCAAAATAAGTTATAGACACATTCACCAAAACGTGCTAGAGACCATTTCTATGGCAACTGGTGGGCAGTGCATTGTGGGACTCTGCATTGGCGCTGCAGTAGCATCAGATGCAAGCAAAAAAATCCTTGAAACACGAGTGAAACTCCGAAATGTTGACAGCACAGTCTATGGGCATGCGAAACTCACGCCCAAAACGGCCAACGCTTTTATTCAACTAGATGAAATGCAAGCCGCAGACTGCATAAATGGCAATTGTGTGCTGCATGTGTCTTCACACAAGCCAGACGGCAGCCTTGCATCCAGCGCAGACCTCCCAATACCTCCAGGTGGGCTGGCTTCACTTATACCTTTTGACTTTCCCGAGGCTGGCGAGGACCATTTACTTATCACTTTAAATATCTTAGGTGATCAGAAGAAGGAAGCTGGTGTCATTCATGACATTGAAACGACCTTGGAGTGGCTTGTCGAGAACGACGAAGACGATATTGATGAGGACATTCTAGACAAAGTGGAGGGCTTAAAATCCCTTACACGACCCATGCTGGTGCATCACTTTTTTGCTAAAGAAAAGACCGAAATCGAAGAAGAAGATATTTTGAATAAGTGCATACAATTTCCTTATGATGATGCGGCTATACGCGATATTCGTACAGATGGCTCCTTCAGCTTCATTCGAGGTATAGACCCTGAGAGTCGAAACGATGAAGTTAAATTGAATAATAGAATGCTCGCCGCGCATCGAAATAATCTCAATATTCCGGCTGAAATGAGAAACGATCCTTTGGAACTTCATTGCACACTGGTTGAAGCAGGTGATGGCAAAGAACTGCCCAAGAAAATCGTAGCTTCTGGTATCCTAAAAGAAAGCGTCAGAAAGGACGCAGCAAATGAGGGGAATACTTTGGTTTTAGTCGGTGATTTCGAACACAAAGACAGTACTATAGCTAATATTCTCAAAGAAAACAACATAAAGATCAGTATGCGTATGGTATATTCTGTTGTTCGTTCTGCGCAGCCTCCTGTTGAACAACCACATTTCGACCCAGATAGTGTAGGAGCGTCGGAAGACGAGGCTGAGATCGAAAAAGAGGTGAATGAGCAACTGCAAAGGACGATTGAGCTAGAGAAACAGCTAGAAGAAGAAAGGAGAAAGGAAGAAAGTCTTGCAGAGAGCAAAAAGTCGAGTAAGACATCTCTTGGGAATAAAAGCACAGAGTCGTTAGCTGATGCTGTCAACAATCAAGCAAATCAAGATGATGATGACAATGATGATGATGATGGTGATGATGATGGTGATGATGATGGTGATGATGATGATGATAATGATGATGATGACGATGATGACGGTGGTGGGAATAAAAAACGAAAGAAACATAAGCACAAGCACAAACACAAACATCGACCCAAAGGAGATAAGCGTGAAAATAAACCTGAGGAGCTTCCCGGATTCTCTGACTTAGAAATAGTGCATGAAGAAAACTTGCATTCCCTGTATGACTCATTCGGAGAACTTTACAATGCAGACTTTTCTCCTATGGGTTCACCAAATGGAAAAGTTGGCGAAGGGTTCTCTCCAAAACAAGTTATTTCACACCAACGTGCCACCAAAGCCGGTGAGGCCTTAGCCCATGTAATCAAAGCTGAACTTGTGGAAAAACAGAAGACAATCAATAGATTGTTGGATGAAGCTTCAAACAGATCAGATGCTATACAGTTGTGTGGCAATGAAATCAGAGCTCTGAGGGAAGAGGTGAATAAACATAAAAAATTAGCTGATGAATCTGTTGCTGAACTCAATAAGCAAAAACTGAATGCCGAAGATGCGTGCAAATTCGTGGAAACGACAGTGGGTAGCCCCGAAGAACTTTCAGCTTTGAATAAAGCAACCCTCATTCATATTTCCATGGATCTTGGAGATAGACTTCGTAAAAGCGACAAGGAACGAGTGGAACTGAAAAAAATTGCAATGGAAGGGCAGTCGGCACGTGCAATGTATTTGGAGCGTCAGCAGCAACTGAATGATCTTACGGAAGCTCATATGCATCAGTCACATTTCATTCAGAAATTGCAAAAAAAGATTGGAAAAATGGATAATTATAAGTCAACAATAAAATTGCAAGAGAATATAATTGCAAAAATGCAAAGAGTGATTGAAGCACATTTGAAATTATCCAGAAGAAATGATGGAAGTGGTAGTGCAGAACAAAATGAACTTTTTGATAAGCTTATGAGTGAAATTGAAAGAAGTGAAAATGAGAGTAGAGAAGAAGCGAAGGCTCGCGAGGCAGAGCGTACTCAAGAAGTTGCCCTGCGAGAGTTAAATATGCAACTTGCTAATTCTAAAAGAGACAATCTTCGAATGGAAAAGGAGAATGAAATACTGAAATTGAAGCTCAAAAAGGCAGAAGATAAAGCAGAAACAGCGGAAGCAGCAGCGAAACAGCCACATCAAAAGAGAGGCGAATTGCATCTCGATGCTGATGGAGAAGAAGTCGAAGTATTCGATGGTGATGGCAGGGTTGCTGAGCTGGAAGTGGAGCTAACAAGCGCACGTTATCGTATAGAAGCTTTGGAAGAAGAATTGAAAACTGCCGCGGAAGAATATGGGCGTGATATAGCTCGCCTGAGAACCCGTTTGTTTGACTTTGAAATGGCTGCAATGTTGGCAGAAGCAGCCGAATCTGGTAGTGGCATACCAGTTGGTAACGGTGCTGATGCTGCTAAGGAACTGAAACAAAGCTCTGATACTGCCCCCGAAAATGATGTTCCTGTTGACCTCAAGGAAGAATGGCACGAACATGATGAAGTGGTGCTGTCCGTTCCCCTCCGGCTGAAAAAGAAAAATGTCGGTCAGGCTGGTGTTAGCTTTAAATTCCGCTACTTTGGGAGACTAGGCGATCTAAGCGAAGGTCATGACATAGAAATTATCATTACAAAGATCCATCTGAAAGAGGCGAGTTTGCCTGAGGGTGCCATCAATCTATTCTGCGACTTGTCTTTCGGCGAAGATGTTTGGACAGCCAAAACGAAAAGTAAACCTGTAACTCCAGATGGAGTACTTTGGGATTATAATACAGAAGAATATGGAGACAAACAATCGACCTTAGACGAAGACGCTGATGGCAAGAGGCTACCATTCAACCACCAAATGCGTTTCAAAGGACATTTTGGTGCCATTTCTTCGGAAAACTTCCTTGTGGTGTGTATGGTAGCCAATGAAGACACTCCTAACGTTTTAATGGGTTCTGGACACTGTAAATTGACGAATTTGGAAGAGTGTGCTGAATATATGGATGAGGAAGGCAACCACAAGCCGGCAGTCATTCCAGATGATGAAGCATCTCCGAAGCCTTCCCCGAGGCCTGTGCCCACAGGTAAACTCCAGCACAATATGCATATATTGAATTCAGCTTTAAAAGTCATTGGAAAAACAATGGCTTATGCAGATTTAGATGAAAATAGGGTGCTGCCAAGTCTTGGCGGTGGGGTTGGTGGGACATCGTCTGCTAGCCCCCAAGACAAAGATGCTACTTCGTCTGATCGTGCTAAAAATTCAACGACACACAGTGCATATACCAAGCAGGAAAGCTAGTGGCAAAAATCAAGGAGTGTACTCCACAAAGGCTGTAATTGGAAGAAAAAAAATATGTTTTTTTGTCATTATTGAGAATCAAAAGAATGAAAATTTTAGCATTCACCTACAGTTTTTCACATATGTGTGTCTGCCCTTTTTCTGTGACAAGTCGTCATCAGGGCATGCCGGTCGCTTCTGCTACAGGCTGTCTCTCGCCAATATATCCTGTGTCCTCTAGTGGCTCTCCAGGTGTTTCTAGCTTGTCCGCACTTGGGATTTCAGTTGCCATGAGAGCTGCCTGGATGAATTGCCAGGGATTATCACAGTCACATCCTGGGGGGCAGACATTACCGTTTTTATCACGGAAAACTTTTCCTTTTCGAGTTTTAGAGTAACCATCAACATCGAATTGATCATCATCCTCTCTCATGACCGATGAAGAAACTTTACCATCTGGTACTAGCAGAAGATACTCTGTGGCACATTCCTTGGATCTCGCACATATTAAACCAGACATCCAGACTTCACACTCTACCTTTTGCAGCACCTTTGCCACCTTTTCTTTGTCTCCATCAAGAGCCCTGAATGACGCCCAGCAAGTCAATAAATTGCGGGAAATCATATGGGTGTTTACTTTCGGGGCCGCATCAGCATTAGGATCAGTTTGAGGACCCTTGATTGTTTCGTCATTGGTGACATCCATACCGTCAGTTCTAACCTCGTTGGTTGCATCGAACACACTTTGTACACTTTCAGGATTCGCTGCGGCCTCGTCTGCTTTCCTTTTTCTCTCCTTCACAAACTTCAAGAGATTCTCCAGGTATCTCAGCAAGTGTTCGACCATAAACACTTTCTTGATCTTTCCTCTCTGGAAAACTTCGTCGCATAACCAGCAACGGTTCTGTATCAAGTTATTATTGATGCTTCTCCAAGCGTCTTCAATTTGTTCTTGCGACATAGCAGCACTCGGTGCCGAGGAAGTCTCGGCAGGCTTCTTAGCGCGAGGCTTCGCAAATCCCCCAGGTTTCATCATCTTGAATTATATGTGACTTCAAAAAAAAAAAAAGTGGCAACGCTGTAAGAAGTTTCGCAGCACCTTGCTCTGTCAAGCTCGTAAGCTCGTCCTTCGTCCTCTATTTTTGGGAGGGAGTGAAAACCCCCCAAAATAGAATCCGGATAGAACATCTAGCTGGCAGCCTTTCTGCATTGATTGCCTTGGATCGCGCTACTTAATATGACCCTTATTAAGCTATATGCATGAGTGATATTCCTTCTTCATGCCGTTTGTGAATGGAAGGGGCCTGCTAAATACTGGTCCTTACAAGATGGTCAGCGCTCTTTAGTTAAGGTCGCGTGGAGCTATCCAAATCCCTTGCCTGGGGCTGAGCTAGTAAAAGATTGCGTAGCGCTCTACGCGGATTCCCTGCAGTGCACCGTGGGAGGGGAACCCGTAGTACCCCAACCTGGTGGCTTCTATGGTGGCTGGATCACACCAGAGCTGGTTGGCCCATTTAAAGGCGTCCCTGGAAGCTCCAGCTGGTAATCAAGTAATTGAACTAACTAGAACGAATCTGCCTCTCTTTATGTGTGTATCTCTCGCCCTCTGAGGAGCCTACGTCACAAGAACTTTCAACGCTGCAAGAAGCTTTTCACAACACGTTGGAGATGCTGAAGATGTGATATAAGAAATAAGTTGAATTACTTCGGGTCGTCAATCACTTTTCTACTAGTTTACAAATTCTACTTCATGTGCATAATTTTCGGACCGATATTTCTCCTAACTTTGCGTCGCTCTTCAGTCATTCTAGTGATATGTAACTTTGCAGAGTTCATTCGGAATTGCGGTGGAGGCAAGGCCAGCGCCTTAAGCTTCTCTGCTTGGTCCAGGTCATACACCTCATCTCTAACCTGCATGTCGACGACATCGTCGAAACATAAATCCATCAAAGCAGTGGTAGCTTCTTGAAGGGCCAAAATAGTGTTCATAGTCATTGTTGCTTCTTCCTCTCTCTCTATTTGAGCAGGTGTTTTGATTGCTTTGCGATCTTCTTCTGCCTTCTTTTCAGCCATTTGTTGTTCGTAAAGTTCTCTCTCATCCTCGTCCATCGCGTCGACATCGAATTCAACTTCTTCTTCTTCTTCTTCTTCCGCATCATTGAGTCCCAATGTTTCCTTGGCTGCTTCAAGCTCTTCTGCTTCTGCTTCATCAAATTCCAACATGCGATCATTCATTTCTTCCTCCTCCTCATTACGTGCTTCCTGAGCAAGCACCCAATCGTTCTCCTTCTCCAGTGCTTCCAAATCAGATTCATTCCCATCCGTGTCATAGTTAGGCCCTTCTGAATCCGAGTCTTCGTCATCCTTCGCTTCTTTATCTTTATCTTTCTCTTCCTCTTTATCTTCCTCTTTATCTCCATCCCCACCCTTCTTCTTTTTCTTCTTTTTCTCAGCAAGTTCCGCTTCTTTCGCTTTCGCTGCCTGTGCCAGTAGCTTCTTCTTCCTCTTCTCCTTTGCAAGAGCAGCTTCTTCCTCTGGTGTAAGCGGGTTTTCTCCTCGTATCAATTTCTCCTTCTCTTTCGCAAGCCGGTGCTTTTCATCGCGATCTGCCATGAACTGAGCCACTACAGTAGCGGCATCGGGTTCTTTCAAGAGATGGTGATACCTTTCATCCTCCAACATTGAAAAGGAAATTTTCATTGACACCGCTAAAGTAAGCATGTACTGAATGCCCCTTGCAAATGCTTCACTGGAAGCTAAACTCACTTCTGGGTTCGGCAGTGCTCTGGCAAGCAAAAACGATCGCAAAAAGTCGTCATTTACTGGTACTAGCAATTCCTTTGTTTCTTGGGGAAGGACTTCAACCCACAAACGTTCAACAACATCCTTCAAAAACTTACCTGTAACTCCAGGAAGTGACATGTCAACCTCCCTGAGGTCTTCAGGTCTTGACAATTCAGAAAGACGAGACTGTTCATACAATTCAATTACCTTGGTAACTATTTCTTCTCCTTCTAAGATATGTAATATCCGGCTAGTGATACGATTTTGCCGCATCCATAATAAAACTTCATCTTGTGCGAACACACCCTCTTTGGAAGGGAAGAACTTGTTGATCCAGTCAGGCAAATCGATGTAGTCGTATGGAGATGGTCTTTGAACTGTTGGGTCCAAATATAGCTTGTCCTCCGCTTCAGTTCCAAGTCCCCCTGCAACCGAAGGAAGCAAGCGGACATCCAATGTAGTGATGACATCAGGAGGGTGATCTTTTCCATAACCCTCATTTACGGGCATTGCATGTGTATTGCACTCCACTATGACGTACCCGTCTGGAGTAATGGAGTTCATAGCTTCAGCGAATTCTTTCATTTTTTGCTTTTTGCGCAATTCTTCAGCCTCTCTCTGCTTTTCTTTTGCCTTCTTCGTTGATGCCTTCGGAAGATCTTGGGACTTGAGAGCATTGGCTGTTTCCGCTTCAATCTGCATAATTTTCTGATTGCGCTCCGCTTCATTGCTTTTATACATGGAGTCTACAGTATATATTATAGAATGTGGACCGTCACTTCGCTCATGCTCTGGTACCATCTCTATAAACTTTTTGTCTGTACCCCATTTGGAGGATGGACTTATGAAACACACACGTCGATCGTCCCTAATGACTTCTTTTTGCATTTCAATGGGTTCATTATCACCATCTTCTGGAGGTAAAAGCACTTGTTCGCCATCAGGATACAATGGATTGGGATATAGCCACTTCTTAGCACAAAGGTGGTATTTCGCACCCACTTTTACTTTTGGCGTGAGGGCGTTGTCAAGTCCAGACCCATCGATATTGGAGTCGACCACTACAATTCTAGACCCAACATCGATGGGACAAGGCACTTTAAATAGTTGTAGCACCTTTGGTAAGTTTTTCTTCAAAGCGCATGGCACCATTTCTATAACGACTTTTTGATTTGGGGTTGTGTAGGTTCTCCAGACTGGATCTGCTGGTTCCAGACCCATTAACCATTGCTTGAAGCAGACCTTGACTGGGTCTGCGTGCTTATTGAACTGCTTGTAGTCAAATTCATCATCATGAGTATCTTCAAGATCTAAAGTTCTCATAATAAGCTCCTTTACTGCATACTCATCTGCCAGCCGTTGCTGCTCCGCCTCGCTCAAGTATCGGACATCAACAGCGTCTTCCTCGTTGGGTTTTTTTGCTTGAAAGATATTTGCATCTGGAGTATTCAGTTGTTCAACATACTCTTGATACACTCTCATAGACATTAGCTTCAGTAGTCGCAGTGTTTCATCGGGAGGTAGTTCATCAGGTAGCGACTCCACGTCACCGTCATCATCGTCATCATCTTCTTCAACTTGCGCTTCCATTTCCAATTCGCCAAATATATTGCGGGTTTGCATAAGTAGAGTAAAATGTAACTTCAATAGATCAGTATAAGACGGACGACTGAAATGGCGTCGGAACAGGTTTCGAATAGTCTCCATCACGTCTGCCAGAACATGATAGAATTCTACTGTCAAATGCTTAATTTGAAAGCAGCGATGAATTCCATTCTTCAAAACCGATAACCTCTTCAATTGATCTAAGAGATTGCTTATTTCGTCAGGTATAGAATTCATGTGCACTGTCACTGTAAGCCCATTGAAGGGTACAAGCATTCTCTTTAGGACGTCCTTTGGAAAGTCCGCCTTTGGCAATTGTTCTTTTGGAAATTCGCAATTGAGCATGACAACATTCGACTCGGACTCATTGACTAATGTTGATAATACAAAAGGAGAAGAGAGACAAGCTGTCTCACGCAATCCTTTAACAATTTTCGCATCGAATCTGGCATTTGGTTCCAATGGGCCTATTCTGCATACGAACGGTTTCCGACCCCGTACGTCGAACTTGAAAGTGTGCACGTCACCCCGCAGACTGTGTCTAACTTCGAATGTAATTTCAGTGTCTCTATCGGTCTCCAGCATTATTCCAACTTCAAAAACATTATCAGAGAAGACGCTACCATCAGAAGCATTGATCTGTTCCAACATGTATAGTCTTGGTGGGCCTAAAATCGGACCCATTAGTAATCTAGCAGAGTCATCTTGCTCTATAGTGAGAGGATGTGACCTGGGGCTGTCGTCATACACTTTAAATACACCCAAAGCTCTCCAAGTGTCAAACGTGAAGTTTAATGATGCAAATGAGGGCTTCAATACAGACTGTATTTGCACATCCAGCAGGTCTCGATTCTTGTCCTGGCTATTCGTACCAAAAGAGTCACGATCTGGATTGATAAATAAGTGATCGAGCTCTGTGAATTTGTGCAAATAACGCAATCTTTTGCCTAATCTTCCAGTAAGAATGATGTCGTCCATTCGGAATCCTTCTAGTCCGTCATAAGGCTCCCCATTAGTTTCTGCTATCATTCGTCTGGATGTTTGGAGTGCTGTAGGCTTTGTCGCTGAAGCTGCTGCATCAGCATCCCCATCACCAGCATTTGCATCTTTTGCAAAGGCAAACTGATTTGAGGGTTGATTCTTCATCGCTGTGTTCACCTGGTCATTTTTAGAGATCATTTCATTCATACGCCTTTTCCATTTCATCTCCTCAGTCCCACCTCTGCCAACGCAAATCTGCTGCAATTTTGAGCCTGATCTCAGATCTTGAATCTGCGTTGTAAAAGGGAAAATGTGAGAACCAACTACAACAAAATTCTTATGTAATACGGGTTTTCCAGGCGTTGGGTTAATCCAGTCAATAAAATATTGGAAAAACAATCGAAGATCGTTGTAAGTCGGGCACCATTCCAGGCATTCTCCCTTTCTAATCTCAGTAGGTTCTTGGAACTTATCAGGTAAATCATATAAATGCAGGAAAGGTTTATTCGATATCACAACAATAGATGAAATCGTGTCGTCTTCACTGGCATCCTTGATCAGTTTCCATTGAGCTTTGTCTAGAAATCCGGTTGAAAATTTGGAAAACAAGTCTTCTTTGACTGACTTCCGTTTCTTTGCGTCCTTTTTTGTTTCATTGTTAGTTCCATTTTGCTCCTCATCCTCTTTCTTTTTCTTCAACTTCTTGCGACCTGAAACCAGGTCCAATAAGATGTACACTAGAGGGCCAGTGCGCACGCATTTTGCGTGATTGCTCATTTCAGGATTCCAGTTGTATAGTGGAGTAATGTATTGCTGAAATTGTTGCTCAAACACTGTGCGAATTACTTTTAAAAGCTTCACATCCTCTTCGCTGGCACCGTGCTCAATACTCGTCAAATGCAAAGGAATGTCTTTAAAGGAAAGAAGATATTCAGCTAGAAAGTGAAACATATGACTGCCGGTAGACAAGGCATCACGGACAGCTGGCACAGCCCACATCAGTCTAAAGCAGTCCTTGATTGCCTCTTCAAACTCATTGAAATAATATGCAGCCACGGGACCAGCATCAAAAAGCGGTAACTTTAATCTACGCCCTTTTTCAAGCAAATTTTCGACCATTTTGTTGAAATGATGTGAAAGGAAAGTTTGAGATCCTAGGTGTATCGTCATAGAATAATCACTAACTGGCATTGCAGTGTATTCTGCCATCCAAGACCACACCATTGGAACTTGTCTCTTATTATGAGGTAGCTTTTGTTCATTTGTGATTCCTGTTACGCCAACAACACTTTGAGGAGCAAACTCTTCTGTGCGCTCGTTGTAAAGAGATTTCACATACGAAGGGTACAAAATATTCATCTCTCTCAAAATATTCCTTACGTCAGAAATTTGGTGCGTTTTCATGTGATGGATAATGGAATCTACTGAATCAAGGCCATCTATAGGAGTACCACCGCATAATAGAATCTCACTAAATCTGTTGAATTCAGCTCTAGTGCGAATACATCCCAGTTTATCCCGTCCACGAAGCTCTGGAATGTGTATCGTATATGGCGTGTTTGGTTTCAGATTTTCAAATGTAATAGTAAACGCCTTATAAGCTTTGATATTTTTCTGAATAATAATAGCGTTTGGAATAGGTACTTCCACCTCCTGACCAATATCATTGTAACAGAAACCAGGTTTAGGTTCCTTTTTAGGCCATTTTGGGTTTCTTGGCATATCAATAGGGTTTTCTATTCCCGTGATGGCGCCACTACTTGCACTTGCAGTATTTTCATTTGATCCTTTTTCTTCCTCTTTTCCTTCTCCTTCTCCTTCGGGAACGGGTGGAACAGGATAATCTCCTTCGAGCATATCTCGCTCGGCGGCGCTCAAAGGTAGACTGTCAATATTATTCCTGCCCACAGGATGCAGTACTATGGCTAACTCTCTCATATCCATATTGAACTCAAATAATATTCGAGCGCTTGTTGTGCTTACTTCGCCTATTACCGGGCCGACAATCATATCAGCATTATCTAATGTGGAAACAAATGTGCGAGGAAGGAGCATATGCCATTCACTACTGTGGATCTTACCGGGATAATTCGTTACAGGCACTGGCATGGGTGCATGAAAGTGTTGGTCATAAACATGTGTTACAGGCCTTTTTGGAAAGTGGTGAACACTCATTTCATCGGCTTGTTCATTTTCATCAAGCATGCTTTGCAGCTCCTCCAGAGTGTGAACCGTTCCAACACTACCTACCAACAAGCTACCGTCTGCTGAGCCTGCTACAGACACATCTCCTTGGGCAACACTAGCATTACCATCAATTAGAGGGTACTCAACAATTGGAACAAATGGTTGCGAACCTTCACCTGGTCTGATGAAAATATCAAATAAATAAACAGCGATTTCTGCTTGCGGTAGAGTGATATCAATTCCTTTACCATACAGGTCGATTCTTTTAAGTAGCGGAGATATGTTGTATTTCTCTAGATTAGTGGGATCGCGATCGAACTTGAAATCTATGGGACCATCAAGGGTATATGTGCCACTGGGAAATAAATATGCATCGTCCTCCTCAGGATTATTCCAAGAAGGGGGAAGCTTTTTTGCAGGTTCTGCTGCTTTAGCTTCACCTTCAACTTCACCCCCTTCTCTCTCTGTTTCCTTTGGTTCAGGAGGAGGGAGAGGGGCAATTCTCCCTTCTTTCTCCAATCGTGCTCGTCTAGAAGCTGGCAATGTCATTGTAGCTACTTCTTCAAAGTGAGGAAACTCATTAGGAAATTCCTCTGGGCCGGTCCATACGGGCAGGATGATATGACGAATTGTGACCAAAGGATCATCAAACCAGCTTTCTCTTCGATTCGCGTTAACTTCTTCAGCTTCAGCGGAGCTCACAGACAATTCATCGAGATCGTCATCACCATCATCACCATCGCCAAAATGATCATCACTGTTCACGGCTTGCCTGGACTCTAGCACCTCACCAAGGTCTTGCTCAGGTGACCCTAAATTGTCGTCAACTGCTTGTACTTCATCTGGTGAGATGCTTGCGTCCTCAAGCTTTTCTGATTCGTTTAAGGCATGCCCACGCTCATCCATTCCATCTTCATCCAAAAGTACAGGTTTGGTTGCTTTGAAGACATCACTGACATCTGGAACATTCAAGTCCTTTTCATCTTCTGGATTATTCTCGTTCGAAGTAAATTTCCCTTCATTTCCAGTTTCTTCATCTCCTTCGGGAACAGATTCAGGCGCAAAGTCATCATCAGAAACTCGCTCTTCATCATCGGATTTTGGCTGTGCATCTACTCCATTTGTGTCTCCTTCTTGATCTGCGATCTCGGCTGCTTTTGGATCAGAATCTGGAATTTCACTATCTTTTGATTCTGGATCGTCTGGGTGAATAGAGGGGTCCATAGTGGCAATAGTGGCGTCATCATTCTCAACGTTAGCGGCTTTATCAATATTAAGAGTGGGATTTGTTGCGATGGTGCCATCATCCACTGCATCTTTCACTGCATTTGAATCTTCTGCTGTGTAAGCGACACTTGAAGTCATGATGCCCAACGAAATGACTTCCGCTGTCCCAAGGGTCAATTCATCGTTAGCAAGCTGCTGTTCAATAGCTTGAAGGTTCTTTGCATCTTCAATCATCTTCTCCAAAAGCACCTTTCTGCGGGCCCTCAGGGCAGATCTCTTTCTGAGATTGTATCCAAAAACGGCTACTTTCACTGTTTTAACTTGCGCAATGGCGATTATCTGACAATCTCGCCCATGTTTCTTTGCTTTCCATTCTATTATAGAACGTATTACAAAGGAGCATAATTGCAAATATTCTTCTGAGTCATCGTGATCTTTCTTGCTTCTGCAATCAAATGACCACTTCGCCTTGCTGTGCATATCTGTGATTTCTGGTTCTGTCAGAGGATCGGGAGGATCATCCTCATGACTCACATCCCGAATGTACTTTGTGCAATCAGCTGCCAACACTACTGGAGTAGTTGGCTTGTAAAACCTTTGCTTTGCCCGGGGCAGTTGCGATTTCTTTAGATATCGCAAAAGCGGACGGTGAACGAAAAGCGTAACATTTTGTACATCTGGGTGCCAAATATCCATTTTACTCATAATGTCCGCAACTTTCCGTAGACATTCCCAAGAGCTATCGCGAGGAGTGATTCTGCAAAAGCGCCCATTGATATTGACATTAAGGAGGGAATGTAAAATCCGGTAGGAATATGATTCGCGAATATCTTCCAGTAAGCGCTCGGAACCGAAGGCCTCCAAAACTCTGTCTCTTTCAGCTCCGTGCAGGCCCACAGAGGAGTCCATATTTCTTGGAGCATTGTGAAGAATTCCATCAAATTTCTCTAATGGGATTGTGAACACTTGATCGGAACTAGATGTCTTATATTGAGGCTCTAATAACGAGATATTTGCACGGCGATAGAGCTTTTGGAGGTCCATTCTTCCAGGCTTTTCTGGCCCGAGAGTGTCTTTATCATCAATACCAGATAGGTTGTAAAGGAGATGTACTGTAGCCGCTGGTGGACGGGTAGTCGTCAACAACTCATCTATTTTTGATATAGTAAAGGATGGCAGCGCTAAATCTGAATCAGACACTGTACTAATAATCATAGATGAACTCATACCCTTGGCATCCGAAAGAGTTCGAAAGTGGGCTATAATCGGTACTGGATCAACTTCTGAGAGAGAAGGATCCATCACTGACTTTGGTTCTTCGTGGGCTTTCTCCTTCTTCTCTTTTCCACCCTTTTCTGTTCCTTCTTCTTCTACAGCACCAGAAGTGTTTTCCTCATTCTCAACGGTTTCGTCCAAATGTGAGAGCGTTGCTTCTGCGTCATCCTGTTTCACTGATTTCAATTCTTTCCCCTGCTTTAGTAGTGGCGCAGATAGCGATTGCTTCTCAGGAGGTTGAATAGTCGAATAAAGATCTAAACAGACACAGTAAGTCGTATAAGGAATCAAGTTCTTAAAATGAAAGAACATATCTGCCTTTTTGATACAGCGCTTCGTTACACTTCCAATTTTTAGTAGTTGGCTCCGATTTGTTGCGCAAACACATAAAGCATCCTGATAATTCATTTCGAATGGTAATTCATATATTGTGCATTTGGCTCTCCCATAGCCTGTCAGAGATGCTGAGATAAGTGCCTCTTCGGATTGCAATCTCGTGATATTTGGTCCACTTCGGACCTCTAATGGGGGCATGTCATCTGATACAACAGAGCAAGTACTTTCTGCATTCAAAGGAAGATGTTCGTTGCCACTTTGTGCAGAGGTTAATTGAACCAGATTAATAGGCAAATACGATTGGACTATTTTGCTGCTTTCAGTATTTTCCGGATCGTACTCCAAGACAAGACTTCGAAGTTGAGACGCATTCAATAATGACAGAGTGCAATCTTCAGGAAGAGAGGACTTAATACGATCAAGCAAAGTCTCGACGCGTATTTTATCTTCTTGAGCAAGCTTTTCTTTCGTAGTGAGACCAACATACTCGAAGTCTGGAATAAATATGTCATCCTCATCCGTGTAGCCACGGCGGCGATAACCTCGAGAGTCACATTTAGTCATATCATATGACGATGTAGCCGCTAGCAAATTTTCGTGAATAATGCGCAATTTTTGTGTTTTAGAGTAAATTTCGAAATTGGCACCATTTTCCCAACCAGTGGACACCAAATGAACAGATCGAAGACTCTCACTTGGAGCGCTAGAAAGCCACAGTAGAAGTACTGAAATTAGCTCTTTGAAAGCACCATCAGTATTATCGATTGGCTTAATGTTCGCGTCTCTACCTTCTTCTCTATCGTCAATGATATCGTTGCCTTCCTCGTAATCATCATCATATACAATCGGCAAACCATGTGCTTCATTGTACTTGCGCATCTTGTACCGGAAATTGGCCGCGTCCCTGTCAACTTTCCAGAAATCCGTTGGTACGTAGCCGCCGTTCATGATCTTTCTTTTGGCGAAAGCTCTCTCACGAGAGCATTCTTCAATAGAGACCTTTGCTATAACTGGGGCTTCTTCTGCAATCCATTCCGGCAATATTTTGTCACACACATATTCACTGTTGACTCTTTCTTCTTCTTCCTTGATCAAACGGCGTTTCTTATTACGGGTAGCCAGTTCTTTGGGACTAAGATCTTCGTCGTCGAGGTCGGAAATATCCTCTCTCTCTTCTGATTCTTCATCCGAGTCGTCTTCATCCGAGTCGTCTTCATCCGAGTCGTCTTCATCCGAGTCATCTTCATCCGAGTCATCTTCATCCGAGTCATCTTCATCCGAATCATCTTCATCCGAATCATCTTCATCCGAGTCACTCTTTTTGGTCGATTTGGTTTTGACTTTTTCGGCTTTCATATTTTCCTTTTTCTGTGCTTCATTAGGTTCGTCGACTATAGTAGCCATGACTGGGATTTCGACTGCGTCCTCATCATCACCTTCCTTGTCGATGCCTGAAAGGTTGCCATCTCCAGCAATTTCTGAATCTACATTTTCTTCTGAAACCGTTTCCATATCCGTGAGTAATTTGGCTGAGGATTGATATTTATGAAATTGAAGTATTGCCTGCCTTGCAACGTTATCATGCTCACTCATGATATCTAGAGGAGAACGCATGATTAGAACTAAACGTTGCTCGTGGCCTTCACTGCTGGATTCTTCTCTACTGAGCTTTGCTCCAATAAGGCTGGTAAGTGATCTAGCAGTGGTGCCAAGAGTGTTGTCACATTCACCGTTGTTATCAAGAAAAAGTATTTCAAAAGGACCGTGATTCAATGTAAAACACGCATCTTTGACCCCACCTGGATTAGTTTGGGGAAACGGATTGAGAGGTTTGACCATATTACGATACTGGTACTCCATCTCGCGACGGATATTGTCTACTAGTCCCACGCACCTCGGTATGTCCCGCAACCACGTGTTCTCTGTAGTGTCGTCTTTATCTGCACACAAGTTACCATTTTTGTCCGTTCGTATACTGTCTTGATATAAACGCGTTTTGATCTTGTTGAAGATATTGGCTGACCTCCAAGGGCCCATACCATTATGATAGATTATCTGTTTTCTCCTGTGGGCTGCGATAGTGCCTTCTAGATAACCACGACTGTCACTAGGAATGCCACTTGTCACTCCATAGAGAAGTTTGCAATATCCTTCAAACTCACTGTACATTTTCGCACCAAGGCATGAGACAAAAGACTGGACAAAATTTTGATTGAATGTGTTTCTTACACCAGTTTCCGCAAACAGAAGCGCTTCCTGAATCTGTGCGTCTAAATCGCATAGTGAACCTGAGTACACCACTGCATCAGAATCACGTATTGAAGGTGTATCGTTGATAAATTCTATAGCTTGTGATACGGACAATGCACCCGGTAGCACTGATATCGAGGATTTCTCTGAAGTGCCTTCAGACAAGGTCTTTACTTCGACCTGCGGGTATTGCGTTTGCTTCGTGTAAATAGTGATGTTGTATCGCATATTAGCTTCCAAACCTTCCAAATGCACTTGCATGAAGTCTTCTTTGCTTACTGCAGAAGAATAATATGCGCATGGCCCTCTCTCGCACGGCGGCTGGTTCCTCCCAGAAAAGCCGTTACGAAAAAATGCAGTTAGTGTATAGACACGGTCACAACATAATGGGGTATCTCGTGTACCAGCCTTGGATTTGCTTTTTTTTATTGTTTCCATTGTTTGAAAGGGGATAGGATAAAGTGGGTTGGGAACTCGGTGTATTTCCTCACATTTGATATATACTTCGGTCGCTGGGTCTTCAATTGGTGTTTTAGCCTTCACTACCATCGATACGAAATACCTACCGCGACATATAACATGCACAGGACTATCATGTGTGATTCTTATATTCCTCAAGATATCAGGAGCGGGAACAGATGGAGAGTTTTTGTGATGGTGATGCTTTCTCATCACGATGTCGCCTACTGCATCAGATCTAGCATCCAGAGCTCTCAGCATATCCACAAGCCTGTCCAAGCACAAAACAAACCTTTTCATCACTTGACCTTCGAGAGAATATTTGACCCATCTGTCAAAAAGATCTTTTGTTAATCCTGGATGAAACTTAATATCGCCCTTGTTCATATCCACCCTTAGTCCCTCATCCGCTGACCTGGACTGCGAGCTTTCTTTGGCCTCTGTATGAACAGTGCTCGACATTAGCAAAGAAGAAGGTGCATTTTGAGTTGATGTGGCAGCCCCAGCCCTGCTGCGATCTGCGGCCTGGATATTCATACCATCACGACGTACACGCTTAATATCCCCCTGTTTTAGCCTAGAAATGAACGCGATATGTTTTGCGTCTTCTTCTGTTACATCGATGCTGTTTAAGAATTTGATGCGTGTGAGAGACCTGCTGAGACGCATGATAAACACAGTGTGCTCGACCTCAGTCATAACACCAGTACGATTCGTGTTATACCACTCAAATAGATATTTTGTCTTCTCCTCCAGAGAACCACGTAGTACGATAACCAGTACAGTCAGTAGATCGAGCAAAGAGATGCGCTTCCCTAATACAGTATTCTCTTCACTAAGCAGCTGCACGATCATATCAAAGCCTTTTGGTTGAGTCGGAAAGAACTCATCGATTTCCTGATGACTTGACAGTTCGTAGGTTAGTAAGTCCAGGGCAGGATTCGGATGCTGAACTCGTGATGCCAAATATTCAAACCTAGCCAATGCTACTCTGAATATAGTAGGATCTGATAAAAGCAATGGCTTGAAGCTATCCAAATATTTCAGTGTGGTAGAGACGGAGTTAGCACGCGGGTTTTGAGCAGCCTGCTGCGTTGCAGGTTTCATTGATGATTTTGGATACTTTGTTCCAAAATCATGCTCTTCACCTTTTTTCTCCTCATTTGGTTCCATTGGTGACTTAAACAAAACACTTTCCATAGCTCACATGCAATAATACGACTTCAGGGACTCCAGCTCTCTAAGGACACAGTAGTGGTAATTCATGCATCATTTCTAATAAAAATGCAAACTCAAATAATACTTTTGAATAAAAAGCAAGTTAAAATTGTCAAAACAATTTAACAATTACTGCTGGTTACGAAATAAGGGAAGAGAGGTGTTTCTCAAACTTCGGAGTTTTCTTTTAGAATTTTCTTTAAAAAGAAAACGCCGCCCGCTTCACCGTTCAGAATATCCTGAATCCCGGGAGGAAGAGGATTTTGGAGGGAGGATTTGATAGTCTTACGGGGACAACTCTTCCTTTATCTACATTTTAAGTTGAAAAACTTGCATATTAGTATTTTTTTGGTGTAGAATTAGCACCGGAAGAGCATACAGGATCGCTTGGTGCTGTTAGTAGAAATGACGAAACATGCGTCATCAAGTAGTTCCTCCGGGACATATGAGTATAGAATAGGTGATTTGCACATGGTTAGAACTAAGAATGGTGTCCATCATGGAGAAATAGTGGAGAAGAGGCCTTCCAAACAACTGCGGGACAAGCAGAAGGTTTCGAGTGGCTCCAATACAAGTCAATTGAAACCTTCAGATTGTGAATTTTATATACACTTTCCGAACTTTGATCGCCGCATGGATGAGTGGGTACCTTATGACCGCGTAGGAGCCCCTTATGTCCCTGATACTTCCAGCACAGAAGATATCAACGATGGTGCTCCGAGTTCAAGTCAGAAAAACAAGAAACGAAAGGGACTAGACAGCGATACTCCGTCCACAGTGGATAAGAAGAAAGAAGACGAAAAAGGAGTGGAAATCGCCGCATTAGAAAAAGAAAATGAAGACATGACAAAAGTTCGAAACATTGAACGCATTTCCATCGGAAAATTCGAGGTAGATGCATGGTACTATTCACCCTACCCGGAGGAGTACTGTGGAGGAGAGATGCTCTATATATGTGAGTACTGTCTGAAATATGCATTGACCAAAGAAGTCATCACGAAGCACAGTGCCAAGTGCACGTCCCACATGCCCCCAGGAAGGGAGATCTACAGGGAAGACAACTTGAGCATGTGGGAGATTGATGGCCAGGACCACAAAATCTACTGCCAGAACTTGTGCTTACTCTCCAAGCTCTTTCTGGACCATAAGACCCTATACTACGATGTAGATCCGTTCTTATTCTACGTCCTCTGTGAAGTTGATGAGCACGGGGGACATATAGTAGGATACTTCAGTAAAGAAAAGACTAGCACAGAGAACAATTTAGCTTGTATTCTCACCTTTCCGCAGTATCAGCGCAAGGGCTATGGCAAACTTCTGATTAGTATCTCGTACGAATTGACCAAGCTAGAGAATACGACTGGATCTCCGGAAAAACCGCTATCAGATCTAGGTAAAATCTCTTATCGCTCTTATTGGGCCTTCGTCATTGGGAGATGCTTTGAGGCCAACACAGATATATCTATGCAAGATATCCAGACCATGACAGGCATAAAATATGACGATATCTTGTCCACCCTTCATAGTATGAATCTCCTCAAAAGCTGGAAAGGACAATACGTGATTTCAATCAAGAAGGAATTCCTTGAGCAGCAGAAGTTACAAGCGAAACGTATTCGTCTGTGCAACCCGCAACTGCTGAGATGGACTCCACCTGTAGACAAGAATGAGAAGAAGACTGGCGAGAAGTCACGATGAGATAATGTAGTTAAAATGATATCTATAAATGAACAATTTTATTCCTCTTCTGCATCTTCTACATGTGCGTACGTACGTATGTCGTCTTTCTCAGCCACCCACAAACCCCCGATTTCTCATGTGTGTGTGGCAGAGTATGAAAGGGTTCTCTACATGACTAGTTCGCAAGGCTAAGGTATGTGTTCCATGCGACATTCACAAGAGACACGAAAAGAACTTGAAATTCCTGTGGGACTACCTCAAAGTTTACAGTCTGGGCCGGCACCCAGACCTTCTGACTCATGATAAGAATGGCGTAGTATTTATTCCGGACTTCACGCCATGTCTGCTCCGTACTGAAGCACTGGAAGTACGTCAGAAAACACACAGTAAAGAGTGTATAAGGGGGACCCCAGACACACCTGTCCAGGAACACTTTTGCTGCCGTCTTGGCCTTTCCAGACAAATTCATCTTCACGGACAAAACATACTCCAAAATGACATACCAAAAGTGCATCCATGGGCCAGTGACGCAAAGACCAAACGTACCAAACATGGCCACTCTTTTGGGATCTATTTTCACAACTGTTCCCACCTTTCGTGCTCGGATCACAGAGCCGAGAAGTTCTCCCATCATTGCGATTGTGCTCGATGTGATTGCCTTTGTAAAAACAGGATAATGCGTCAAATACCACTTGTAAGATGTGTACATTTCCTTAAGAAATTCCTTCAAAGAGAACTCCTCCTGGAACACAACCTCGGAGGAGGAAGGTGCAGGAGAATCCGAAGGCTCTGCATCCTTACTCTCGAAGCGCTGACGTAGTGCAGAAGTACTGTCCATGATTTCCTTGGTAAATCACAACCTCCAGCCTTGTGTATCAATCTAACCCTGGTGCTCGGGGTCCACAGGAGCTATCCTGTCATACCTGTCGCACCAAATTTCCCTTTCCCACGTGACCGCACGGACGTACTTTCGTACGACGTACGGACAACTTCAGCTTGAAGCTTCATCGATGAGATTTCGAGCTATCTTTCCGAGAGAAGGTGCTAGTTGAGAAATAAAAGGTCAAGTGTTGTGTCGCTTTGACGGCGGCTCGTTGGTTTTGTTTCGCGAGACTATTTGAACTGAAAATCGTAGGAGTCTGAGTGAGGAGTGAGGTTTGAGGATTCAAGATTCAAGAAGATTTTGTTGAAGCAGACCAGACATGATCAAGGATCTTTCTGTGGATCTTTTGAGAGAGATTGTAAAGCTCTTACTAGGTGTGGAGCTCCCTGTGGCGCTCACCAATAAGCTGATGCTACGAGTAGCTAGATCGATACATAATATACATAAGGAGGAGATGCTTTCAGCGCAGCGTTTGAGTGCGTACTTGAGCAGTGGAAGTCTGACGAGGTTTGTGGTGAATCATGGTATGGTCGAGCTTGATACCGAGCTCATGAGGATTGCTGGACAAGAGGGCTGTCTAGAAAGCATCCAAATCCTCAGAGACCAGCACCCTCCGTGTCCGTGGGATGAGTATACCTGCACGGCTGCTGCTAAAGGCGGTCATCTGCATGTGCTGCAGTGGCTACGTTCTCAGGACCCTCCGTGTCCGTGGGATGAGCAGACCTGCAGTAATGCTGCTAGAGGCGGCCATCTGCATGTGCTGCAGTGGCTACGCTCTCAGGACCCTCCGTGTCCGTGGGATGAGTATACCTGCAGCGATGCTGCTGCAGGCGGTCATCTGGATATGCTGCAGTGGCTACGCTCTCAGGACCCTCCGTGTCCGTGGGATGATGAGTATACCTGCATGGCTGCTGCTAAAGGCGGTCATCTGCATGTGCTGCAGTGGCTACGCTCTCAGGACCCTCCGTGTCCGTGGGATGAGGATACCTACCAGCCTACCAGTATGCTGCTGAAGGCGGTCATGTAGATGCGCTGTACAGAGATCTAATCTGCTAATACTGAGTCAAGGATCAGCGGTAAGCGTGACAACGCACCGAGGCTTAAACAAGCAGAGGGTCACAAGCGTCAATGTGCGACAGCTGTAAATTGAACGGAGATGAGCATTTTCAGTTTTCAATCGGCAAAGAAGGAAATAAAGAAAGTGTCGCGAAATTCACCGAAGCTAAGCAAGCGAGATCCGATTGGAACTCTTCATAGATGATTGCAGGAAAGAGTAAGTTTAATTTCTAATTTCTAATTTCATTGAATTACAAGTTTCGCACTAAATAAAGAATCAATTGTCGATCTGCTGAATCTAAGCCTGAGCGTCAAACTAACTCGGGTACTATAGCAAGGAGTATGAATGCAATGATAAGAAGCAGAAACGGCGCACTAATATACCTGTAATTCCAGAACAGCGTGCCTAACGACGAAGGTATACGGCCGAATTCGAAGCTACTGTGACACGAAACAAACCGCTCCTGTGAGTCTCCACAGTGACGCAGTAAATGACAAATCGTCCCTTCCAGTAAATGACACGCCGAGGAATGCAAAGTATTGTTTTTGTGATCACATTGAATATTTTGTACCATTCCTACTTGGTAGTCAACATTTTGAAACACGTCAAACTCGGTCACAATGGCTAAGCTTTGGTGATCAAGCTGGCCTTTGTCATCAACTCTGATTGTTCTCTTCCTCTGTTTACCGGAATCAGTGTCTTTGTAGCTCGCATCGAAGCTGTACTTTCGATAGGATAACCCCAGGCCTGGAGGCCCGAAAGAAACAGACGGTTGGCCTGTGAGAGTCCCGACAATTCTCGCCAAGCCACCTCCAAGAGAGTGTCCCGTGATGACTATATTTGGGTCAGGTGCAGCGTCGCCAGAAGCAGAATATTCATCAGAAATATCCAAAACTCGCTGTGCTAAGGGACGATAATACTCTGGCTCTCCCTGTAAACCGAAGAAGGAGTTAAATTCGTAGAGACCTTCTATTATCCTGGCCGTTGTCTCATGGTTCCACATACGGATTGTCGGAAATGCGGTAGATAATAGAGCAAAAATCACTGGTTCAGCAAACAATTTGAAGTCTTCCATGATGTCTTGTAGCCTTCCTAGGTCTGTTCCACGCACAGCAAGTACTGTGATCTGCTTCGATTTGCTACTGATTTCCACGAATCTGGGTCCCGCTGTAGCCTTGTCCCGTTGTATGTGAGTACTAGAGGCAACAAAATCATCGTTTGGAAACAACGTGTCCACTATGTGCTGGATTTGCGCTTGGCCATCAGCTGCGTCAAAGTAGGCAACCTGCGACAGCAACGCGAAGTCCAAAACACTTAGACCTCTCCATCTCCAACTGCAAGCAATATAGTGTGGTTTCTCGGTATTTGCCTTGTAATACTGGCCTGTGTCTGCAAATCCTAGAGACATGGTGGGTACTGCAGTTGATGATGTGGAGGGACTCGAATACCAGGCATTCGCTTTCAGAGCATCCGGTGCCAGCAGGAGACTCACATTGGCCACCCTGTGATCAAACACGGCCAGTTTAGTCTCCGTTCCAGACTCATCTTTCGCCGGATAAAGCTCAAAGTCTATCAATTTTGGGAAAACTGCCAGAGATTTCTGAGCATAAGCTGCAATAGTAACTGTCAATAGAAGTAGTGTCAAAATTACACCAAGGCTCACAAAGGCACGGATGGTGCCCGAGTAGATATTATCAGTCTGTGTCCAGCTCCTGGCAATATTCCCAATAAAGCGCATATTACGCTTGGGTAAACGTACTAGCCAGTGCTTCTTCACGTGGTTAGGAATTCCTAGAGAAACCAAGGGGTTATCGTGCCTTCCTCTGCCTTCCAAATACTGCGTGGTGATACTGTTAGTTCTTATTCGACCGGTATCTGCAGACATGTCCATGAAGTTGCCGTAGGAATTAACTCTGCGTTCCATGCCAGCGTAGCCATCCGTAGCACCAGAATTGCCTGGAGAAGCGCCAATATCTAGCGATGCATCTCCTAGATAACCGTAGCTATGACTCTTCAAAAGTGCAGAATTCGATCTAGGTCGAGCTGGTGAACTTGGGGGTGGAGTGGAGTAAGCATTTTTAACTCCGCTGGCGAGATTCAAGTCTAAACCACTGTCGATGCTAATACTAGCGGTGTCTTCTCTCTTTTCTGTTTCAGTGTGTAAGGCAGAGACAGAAAGAACTGCTGTCGTGGTCCCTTCTCCCTTCTGTGAGATAAGAGCGCTTTCTGGATTGCCAAAATGAGAGGTATCTTCGGAATACTCTCCAACTAATTCGTAATCTGAAGATGTGGTGCTGAGTGAAGTGTCATAGAATTCCAACCATTTACTCATCATATGCACGAAGACTAGTATTACACTCCCAGAAGCGTCAGTTTTGGCTAAATAGACTGTGCAAAACACCGAGCCTACTAGGCTACCCGATGCTCCCAGAACAAACAGAGATGCCTTGTCGGAGCTCTGGACTTGCAGCACTCGATATCCTATCAAATATACAGTAGAATACATGGTAGGCAGTAAAATGGTAATAAATGTAAGGTCTAATTGAGCTTGTAGAAGACCCCACTTGAAGCTCAAGTAGCAGAAGAAAGCGATAAGAATCAACATTTGACTCAGGCGAATGTACGCTATCATATGCTGAATATGCCTAGTTGTCGCCGTTTGCGTCCAATAATCTCCTCGGCGAATTGCAAGCCAGGGTACAAACAAATAAAGCCATAAAGTCCACCCAAGCATTATCGAGCACACTATCTGTTCGCCAAAGTATCCACCAATGTAACCGGAAAATAGAGCTGAAAGAGTTCCCAGCGTTGCCGTCATTAGAAGGGTGGCAGTTGTTTGGAATAGAACGCGATCCATCCCAGGCATATTGTGAAAGACTTTCGCCCAATTGGGAAATTGCTGCAAATAAGCCTGCCATATCTGAAGTAACATTATCAAAAGGACGGAAGAAAGAATGCTACGTAAATGGTCGTGAGGGCTAGTGAGGTATGAGAACCCGGTATGCGTGCACATTTTCCCTCTGAAAGGCAGAGAGATGGCCCTCCACTGCCCTTGCCATTCCACTCCCGAGATATCGTTACCATCTTCATTCCCTAAGTTTCCAACGGAGCATATGTTATTCGTGTCGTTTCCAGAATTACACAGCGCTTCCCGTGCCCTCGAAGTTGATTCTCCCCCTTCGTTGACATCTAAACATAATGTATCCGCTGAAAGTAAGGCTACAAGTAACGTCATGACCGGGAAAAAGGCCAGGCGGGATATATATAATGTCTTGATCCCTCCCAACACCGCAGACGCAGACGCTTCAGGGAAATCACGTGTGCTCTCAATCGCAAATTTAAATATATTCTGCGCAAAACTAACCACAACGCGTATGCTTGCATAAGCGACATAGAAGGAGAAGAGGAGTTGAATGGATGTGCTGCCACTAAAGTATTTCAGATCTGCTTCAATGGGGATCTTTTCAGCTGGATCCTGTTCCCAGCTGATCTCCGGCAGGATATTGGTCACGCGACATGCAAGAGCAAAAGCAGCATTCAGCAGAATAGCCCAACAGATTCCCACCACCTGAAGAAGAAGATAGGTCATTACTACGCTGCAAACTCGATCTATAGCTGGAAAAGATGCCATCGTAAACGTCGGAAGGTTCACCAACATATATCGGATTGTGAACTCTAACGCTCTACATATTCTTGAAACAAGCATCGCAGGCGAGCTCCTAACAGTTTTCCTTAAGCGCGGATGTGCTTCATTCATCAATGTTGAAACAAGAGGCATCTTTGAAACTTCTACCCACACCACTGGCACAACACGAAGCTTGAGGCAAGCCAACGATTCAAACTGATTACGAGGCTCTTCAAGGACCTAACGCGACTTTGACACTAGAAATCGCAATAAATCTAGATTCTTGTGATATATTTGACATTCCATTGTTATATATATGCGGGGGTTCCCCTTTTCTGGATTATTTCATGCAAAAGTGGAATTTTCAAAAAGAAAGTCAGCTTTTTACGGATCAGCAGATTCAGAACCCGAAACCACCTTGAGAACTAGACATTAGGTACATCTGGAATAGACAATGGCTGGTCGCGGGTGTACAGTGACTGTTCAACTTCTGAACTCTTCTCAAGATGGATCTGGAGTCGAGGAAATCTCCTTACCTGTCGCCCTGCATTCGCCTTTGGTAATCTTCAAGCAGAGACTTGAAGAATGCACTGGTATAGAAATAATGAGCCAAGTTCTAATCATGTGTGACCTTTCAGATCCTGATCGGAACAATGATGTTCATCTGAATAGCGATTATGATCAAATAACATTGCGTGACTGCAATTTCCGAACTGGCTCGGTCTTGACTCTTCATGCATTGGGTATGAGTGCGGAAAGGCGGGCTGCAGTATTGCAAGAAAGTGCTGCTACGGAGGCTTCAAGAAAGGAAGCGTACATGGTGCGAACTCAAGGCACCAAACAAATATCTACCCCGACACCAGCAGCAATGGCTGATCATTCTTTCAATGGCATCATATTCGACATTGCCGTCGAAGGTCCGCACGAATTAGAGATTACTTCTATTTCTATTGCTGGTATGCTTGGTCGTGTGCGAATTTATGCGAGAGACGCGAGTTGGGAAAAGGGAAAACCGGAGCGACAAGGAAATCACTACTGGGGACACCATCCTGGCGTGTCCCGAAAAGGCTGGAAATTGGTTGCAAACGAGGTTTGCAAACCATGTTGGGATAGGCCATACGAAATCTTCCTCACGAAGCCACTGAAACTTCTACCTCATGAAACAAAGGCAATATATTGCCATTCCGGTCTACCTCATGATCTCGGAATCCAGTACCAGTCGTGCAACCCGTCCCTTCCAACTTGCCATAATGAGTACTTGTCAATCCTGCCTGGTTTGGGTCATTGCGGCCCTGTTCCTTTCGACAACGAGCAAGGGTGGTTCCGCCATGCACGAAGCATATGCGGGCATATTAGGTACAAAGCAAAGCTGAAGGGCTGGCGATGGGACGAGAATCAATTATTTCCCAGAACAATGCAGCAAGCCGTACAAACCATGCTTGCTGTATTTTTGTCGGCTTCCACTGCTGACTCTCCTACTTCATCTTCATCCCCAAGATATCGTGCACCAGGCACTCCAACAGTCACTCACGTCGCGTGGGAAAGTGGAAAATCTAGTCAAGTCCTTG
>JACKZZ010017011.1_pt1 | contig 42167 bp, 22 predicted proteins | sample 8027871 | NCBI WGS metagenome assembly JACKZZ01 (sample SAMN15724774, study PRJNA655200) | protist metagenome | isolation source: fluorescence activated cell sorting (FACS) single amplified genomes of... | place: USA: West Boothbay Harbor, Gulf of Maine | collected 2000-07-19
GAAAAGATCGGAAGCTATCAGTCTCGGGTTTCTATCGAGTGCATCTCGCGGAACGATACGGTCCATTACGAAGAAAGGCGGCGCGGTGGTCCATCTTACGCAGGGGGATAAAAGTTTATTGATTTTCGACGAGTGTGTGTTGCACTATAGTCAATGTAATGTCACTGTGGATATGTTGTGTGTGTATGTTTGCGGTGCATATCGAGACGGGGGTCAAGTTCAAGGTGAGTTTTGTACAGGGCCCGCTAACAACTGAACAATATCACATATGAGAAGACAGATGAGATTTGTCGCCCCGCATAGGATGATTTGTCGCCCCGCATAGGATAAAAATTTTACTCACAGCTGGCAGCAGCACCATGATCACTGGCAACTCGGGGACGCAACGTTCGTTGCTTGACGCGCTCATGACCTACGGCGGCGACAAACAAACCAACTCGTTTGTCAAGGCAACCAGAGACACCTCCAAGGAAAACAAAAACAAGGACAAATATGAGTATCTGATGCTCCGTCCGGACGAAATTTCTACGGAGTGCACCAAGTCCGGGAGTGACAACAAGAGCTACTGGACAAGGACACTTTGTCGCTGGCGGCGACAGGTGGGGAGCGTTGTACAGCCGAAAGTGTGGCGAAAAACGGAAAGCGTCGTGTCGAAATGTCTTCGCTACCGCGTGGAATACAAAAACGTGGCGGTCAAGAAAAGCTCAGAACCGTACTGATTTAAATGAATTCACTGTTTCGGAAAGTCTGGCTCAGTTTCTGTCTGGCTCAGTTTCTGTGAGAATTTCAATTGTACGAAGTCTCGGAGATGGAATAGATACGCTCATCATATTGATAATTTGGGTCGTGGTTTGATTTGTATCGGCAGTGTCTCTATGATCGCCATTGGGGAAAAATATTAATAGAGCATACAGGTACGTATTCGGTTTGATCGTGGAGCACTCTTCCGGTGGTGCGCTCCCCATGATTCTTGGCACGGAGATGGCAGGCGATCGCGAGAGTGACCGCGAACGTAGGTGGCGCATGGAACTCAGGGGCAGGCTGATACGTCCAGGGACAAAGGAAAAGCAGCTACAGGTGTTGGGTACTATTTACAGGCCCTCAAAATTCAATTCTAGGGAGGTGTCAAGTCTGTAGCTAGCATCGAGTATCCGATTTGGTTAATATTCGATACTAAGATGTTTTAGTCGCATTGGTTCCCCCATAAAAAAAAGACACCACATGCATACTCGCGTCTAATCATATCCTAGTAAAACTTCGGAATCGAATACAGCACCCGGGTTCCTGCCTGCGATGCCTTTCGTTGCGATCCCGGATCCTGAACCCAGACCTGTCGAGGAATTCATGCTCCACGTATCCCTTGCTCGAAGGCATTCGGGTGCGATCGATCCGCTCATCACGAAAATCGGATATGCCAGTGCTACCACGGTATAGTACGTCTTACTAGAGAACAATTGTCAATTACTTTCAATTGCATGTCGTATGCAATAGATATGACGAAGTTAAACGCACTGAATGTTAATCAAGCCTTATCTTCCATAATCTGATACTTCGATGGGTCGGACATATAGGTCGACCACATGCCCCACCCATTGATCGATTGTCGCATCGATATGTGGTGCGCAGACAATCACAAGCCCCTCCAATATGTCTACGATCCCAAGCCGGATTCGAAGGCGGGCATAGAGGCCACACAGTTCAAGACTCGTATGAAGGAGAAATTCGATTTCTTCAAAACGTGGATGAACGAGGAAGTGAAGACAGGACCAACTACAAACGCAATGTCTTCGTTCGAGAATGCAAAGAAAGAATCAATGAAGAAGGCCAGCGAGGAAGTCAGCAAGAAGTACACCAAAGAGGGACGAAAAGAGTCGGTTAAAAGGAGTAAAGTCTCATTAGGAGATGCGTATCAGGCATTTCGTCGGGCGGCCAACTACGTGGGAACGCCGAAGTGTGAGCCGGTGCTGGAGAGAGATCGATATAAGGCAGTGAAGGAGCGCGGAAGTAGTTCTTCTCTCGTGCAGGAATCGGAATCTCAGGGAAAGAGAGTCGGAATCTCAGAAAGGATGTCTACTACCCTTTCCGCGGATGAAAAAGACGTGCAACTCGCATTTTCCGATTGTCGCAAACTCGCCTTGGCACAGTGCGACTCGTCGAAAAGCGATAAAGGTTTTGTGTGCGCCGTGACGTATTTCCGGCCGGTGGACTTCGGGTTTCGGGTGCCGTATGTGGATTTGATGTCTCCATATGACCCACTGGATATGGGGAGGTTGGTGCAGGATGAATTCGCACCGTTTTCGTGGGGAGAATGGCCGTGGAAATTTACGGTCAACAGCTTAGGAGTTAGCAAGGAACAAATGAAGGGGGAAGATACGTTTGCCTACAAAGTTTGGGAGTGCATGCGCTACGTGCAGTGGAAGGCGACGACGAGTATTAGTCTCTTTAATACTATGTGAGGGTGTGAGAAAGTTTTTTGATCATTGAGTACTATGAATTCATTCATGCATAGCTTTGCACACCACTGCGTATAAACTCACCATCACCGTATACCCTTGAGACATCCAGCACAACGCGCGCCAGTTACTATCTTGCTCTGACACCCTCATCTCATTCGATCATAACCACACTACAGGTCCCAAAGACACCGACGACGAGTTGCAGGCAGAAAGTTCCCCACCTTCCGGGATCTCCAACGCATGGGTCCCAGTCAGCTACTACTTCTGCCGCTACAAGCCTGTCGGTGGCAAGGGTAGTGCGGAAGACTACCGCATACTCTTCGTCAGCGGCGTAGAGCGCAAGCTCTTCGCCAAGTGGATGCCTCTCGCCGGCAACTCCAGAACAGACCCCATGAGACCGCAGACGCCACCACTTGATATCGTCAAAGCCCCCGTTTCCTCCGCATTGACAGGCGCAGATTTTGTCGATGCTTTCGACGATACTCGCGAAGATCGGCTGCATTCTGTCGTCTCCGGGAACTACAAGAGGGACGTCTTCGAAACGATCGAAGATGAAGTGTACACAGACCAGGCGAATGATTGGTTCGACCAGATCACCGCGAGTATGCGGCAGACATCATCTGAGAAGAAAGGGAGCGGTAGTGGTAGTAGTTCTTCTCGAGGAGGTGGCAAAATGGATCCGAGTAATCCTGCACGGGACATCATGCCCGGACATCCGCCGCTGATGCTGCAGCTCTCAGATTTCCCCGTTGCGAATAAGCGGGAGATGGCTGGGAGACATGCAGATCCGTTTAAGTTTGAGTCGGAAAGAATAGCGGAAAGTAAAGGCTCGAAACATAAGAAGGGGGATACGGTGAAATTGAAATCTTTGACGGAGATGTACGAGAAAGGCAGCGAAGTGTTTTTACAACTTGTGTTTCACCCAGACTCATGGGAACTGCCGAGAGAGATGCGGAAGGTGTACATGGGCGCCCACAATCACCATTTCACACATCACGTGGACAGTGTGGAGGGCTACGCGAAGAGCGGTCGCGAACAACATCTCCCGTGGATCCAGCAGCATGGGGAGATCGCGTTGTTCCAAAGACATTCGCCCGAGTATTTGAGCTGGACTGGGTTGTTCTTTCGGGCGCAGGCGCAGGGGCTTGGGGACAGTTTGGATGGGGAGCGGGTGAGACAGGTAGATGCGAAGGAACAATGGGGCCGGATGAGCTATATCGAAGGGGAGATGAGCGTCGGGCCGGCGGAGGAAGACCGTATTTTTTGTCTGTGGTTTTCAGTGCGGCTGTGGTTGTTGGGTGATTTGATTGGCCGGTCTGAGACACTGAGTGTGATTCATGTGAGGAGAATGTAATCCATAATCAGTGTTGTTCTTCGAACTGTTGTGCGTGTTTCAGGATAAAAATTTAGGAACAATCCATCTCAGCTACCGAGTCTGCCGTTTCCAGCGGTGGCACGGTGCGGAAAAAGGTGGTGCGAGTCAGGAGTAAGGCGAAGGCCAAGGCCAAACCCGGTGCGAAAAAGAAAGCGTCAAGCTCTTTGGAGATGGAAGCATCTTCTGGTCTCCAATCTGATCCAGGAAGAAGATCACAGGGAGAGGCAAAGCACTATTTGCAAAGGTTTTTTAAAAATCGCAGCCGCCAGAGTCCAACTGCGAGAGGTATTGTTGCCAGTGCAGCGACGTTTCTGGAAGTGCAGTCGGACGAACCGACCTTCTCCCCAGTGTCGTCGCATCCGATTGCATCGGGCCCCTACGAGATATCAGCGATTTTCGAACGAGGGTCTGTGCAGCCACATATTCTGGTGTCGAGTGTTGATGCCGGACGACGGACGGACATAGATATCAAAGCGTCGCGCGGAGTCTGTAGTCACATTCTGAGAGAGCATGATCATTCAGAGGAGGAGAAGAAGGGGTCGTCTCTGCTGGAAAAAAATCATGGGTCTGGCGAGAAACAAAGTCAAACAGATTCTAAGAAGAGCAGCGACTCAGTATCTGAAGAGAGTGATCATGGCATAGGTGTGGGGAAAGATGTAGGCCATGTTGTTCGAGAGGGTGCAAACGCAGTTGATGCGGACGATGATGTCAACTTCGCAAATGACATCACGACTACCGATGCATCTGAGACTATTGGTGCGGGCACAATGGGTACGAGTGATCATGAAGACATGCATGCTACAGTCACTACGAACTCAAATCAGGATCCAAGCAGCAGCATAGCCCTCGAACTCGAACAGCATGAGCGACGTACCACGACGAGCTCATCTGACTCACATAACCACCACGAACCCCCACGCATACCTTTACCCTCCCAGGACAGCACCTGTCTCAGTCTTTCCACGACAAAAGAGTCCGGAGCAAGCATTCCAAACAGCAATTATCGTCTTGGTTTCGACCAACTCCTGCTCCGACTCAAAAGTCCCAGCGCCGAAGCTAAAGGTGGCCACTTCGAGATTGTTGCGACGAGAGGTGTGCGGAGTCTTCTTTCTGCAGAATCGTACGCTCCTAACGCGGACCTCGCGGATGCTGTGCTGGTTACAGCGGGAAAGAAACTGGGAGCAGGGGCGAAGGATGGAAGTGGAAATGCATTAGCGAAAGCGCTGAAGGGTTTGAGCGACAAAGATCGCAAACTGTGGGAGAATGAGCAGATGCAACTAGACGCCCGGAATCGAATCCGATGTGCAGTGCGCAGCTGGTGCAAAGCTGCGGATATCAGCGGCGACGGATTGATCGCAGAATTAGCTGTGGGGGAGACTCCGTTTGGGAACAACGTGGGTCAGGAGTTGGCGGAGGATGAATTCGGCGGAGGCGATCGGGTAGATGAGGTCGCGCTGTCAAGTTCGTTTTCTTCTAAGAGTGCTTCTTCGAGCTCTAGTTCGGTGGTGGAAGTTGGCATGAAAAAATCGTTGCCGGGAGGTGCGGAAGCTTTGGATGAAGAAGTTGTTGAACAGGGTGGAAGAACATCAGGAACTGCTACAATTGCGGGGGATCAAAGTGTGGTGGATCTGGATCGGAAGATATCGTCTCCAGTGAACAAAAACGTATTCTTCACCGAAGAACATATCACTACTGCAGATGATGAGCCTCGTCGTACATCAAGGAAACACAAAGCTCCTCTTACAGGGGGACAAAAGATGGTCTCCCTGATGCAGAGCGGAAAGGGTCGGTCGCTAAAGCACAAAGCTCTGAAAGCCCCCGACCCAAAGCCTGCACCAAGACCGGAAGACGCTGGTTGGGGTGATCCCGATGATACCCAGGCTTCTCAATCATCAGGAACTGGCGGCGATCCAAATCTCCCGAAAATTCCAACCGCACATGCGGCTATTCCCCCTATCCCCCGTCTTTCACAAGGCGACTACCACCACTTCGGCCATCTCACTAGTCTGCGTCAAGAGTACGAAGCGTTACGTTTGTCGTTGGTCTCAGGTATCAAAGGTAGTGGATCGCAAATGGTTTTTCATCTACTGCAGCATCTGTTTACGCATCCCCATCACAATGGAGTGTCTGTGGATGAGTGGTGTCTCGGTCTTTATCGGAGAATTCAGTGGCGTGCGACAGCAAGAGACATCTGCGCGACAGTGGAAGTTCCTGAGAGTCGTGTGTTAGCAGCATACAATTCCGAAATATGCGCATGTTCGCGTCGCAGCTACTATTTGCGCGAGGATTGCGTAAATCGATTAGAGTTAGTCACAAGAGATTATTATCGGCACGAGTCGTTCTTCTTGCAGGGTCAGTTTTACAAGTATCCGTTCGTCTATTACGATCCTTTGGGCCTGGAAATTCTGGAACCTTATTACGAAGACGGCGGCTCTAAAGGGAAAGCAGTTGTTTCGGATGAAGTACTGAGCTCAAGTTTCGTGAATACGCGTAGTCCCATGATTCTGTACGATGAGCTGCACAACGGGGGAAACACGGGCGCGGGTGCTATTGCGCAACTGTTCCTCGCGAGTCATGCCGCCGGACAGATGGATACACTTTGGAAACAGTTTTTGTCGGCCGACGGGAAACTGTCGGATGCTGCAGTGTCATCATCTGCTGGCACAGGGGTGATGCAGTCCTCAGATAAGCCCAAGTGCGAGGCTTCTTCCTTTTGCGCGGGAGACGTGAAACCAGATGTGGCGCAGAATAATCAGGTCTCGGGACTGTTGACGAGTTTTGCGATGAATGCGTATGGGCTCATTACAGCGGGAGGCTCCGTGCAGGCGTTCTATATGGCACGAAAACCTTGTGGGCAGTGGCCTCTGGTCGATGCGATGACGAATGCAGAGAAATTTGTTGGGAAGAAAGCAGTGAATTCACAGGAGGCAGGGTCCTTTCTATCCTGTAGCGACTCCACGACATTCGGCGTGACGCCGTGTCAGTGTGTGGATCTGTCCGCAAGTGTGCCTTTTGAGACAAATCAGTTGGCAAATAAGCTCTTCGAAGCGGAGGGCGCGGTACACAAGTTATTGCACGGAGGTAGCGGGCTAGATTCTTCTAGCAGTAGCAGCAGTAGTTTCACACAAAGCGGTGGTTCATCGTCAGGGGCGCATCACCATAGAAAAGGACATAATCAAGGCAACAATGCAGACACAAGCCCTACTGAAGTCTCTCCCCAAGAAATCGAAGACACGCTCCGTTTCCAGCTCTCTTATCGCACGATGGTCTCCGGCCCTCTCGGCATTTCCCCTGTTACAAACGAGAAATTCGGCTGGCAACCCTGTGGCTTCGAAAAGCACTGGCCGAAAACAGATCTTGAGCAGCACAAGAAAAACGGCTATACACAACGTCAATTCGTCCTGACCTGGCGATGCCGGAATGACGCCGATGACCACGTCGGAAAGATCGAGAAAATCAAGGTCTCTTCTCCCGCAGATATCAAGAAAGTGCTGTTCCTTTCTGAGGAAAACAAAGATAAACCGAATGCGCAGGAGAAATTATTGCTTCGGTATCCAACGGGGGGAAATCTCATGATGGCTACGAGTTCGCATCTTCCGAAAGATACGAATCCTTTTGTCCATCTCAGTTATGAGCACGATAACTTGGGCAAACACGGCCACGAGCACGTCTTCACCCACGCAATGCTAAAATTATCAACTATGCGGCTGAAGAGCACCGCAGAAATGTTCGGCCTCCCCGATTGGTGGAATCGTGGACTGGATCAGGTGGCGACAGCGGCTGTCGAGGGGTGGGAAGTGGTGGCCACCGAGGAAGTGCATCATCAGCATTTAAGTAAGCATCATCACCAGCACTCTAGTAGTACTCACTATCTTCACGAATTGGAGAAAGCGAAGCATTCGCGGATTGACGACGAAGAATTTTGGCAAATCCCCACCGAGTGGCTCGTCGAAATGGAGTTGCAGAAAAAAGATAAAAATGTGTACCGGCCTTACAACGATAAGAAAGTGAGCGAGTTGGATTGTTTGCATATGGCGACGACACAGTGCCGTTCGGCCTGTGTAGCATTGAAGAGGTGGCGGAGCGAGCAGGCCTGGACCTTTCTGTTGTCGATTGCGTGTGTGGAAGATGACGATATTACCTCGAAGGGGGTGAGTCAGTTAGAGATTGATGGGGGTGCATTGGTAGGTAGTCCTAGTGATGGAGATTTTGCGGACGACTACGGTGAGTTGAGGAATAGTAATTGGGTGGCTCCACTGGAAGAAGGTGCGTCTTCTGGATTGGGGGAGGATACTACTAGCACTTTGGCTTCAGCGAATGAGGAAGCGTCAGAAGATCTAATAGACAATTTGAACGGTGACTCACAACAGATAGACTCTGGGCATGATGGCGAAATATTTAGCGGTCCTACGCGGAAAGATGTTGGCGACAGTGAACGCAGCGAGGAGAATCCTATGGCCAAGGCGTTGGTGATTCGGGATGGAGGGGAACTCGAGGATGACAAGGACATGATAAATGATTTTAAACACGCTAAGGGACGGAAGAAACTCATGCGCAGCGAGAGAGGATCTGAAGTTGACAAGAACATAGAGAACAGTGCAGCACTGGTCGAAATCAATGATACAACAGAAGGCGACGGACATGCGATCCATCGTTTCGCGAGTTGGTGGCGTCAGCATGATGTCTCCTCATGGAACGACAGCTTGAAGAGGTACGATACGACGACCCTGATTATTCTGGCGGTGCTGATCGTTAGTTCGTTTGTCGGTATGCGTCGTATGATGGCTCCAAAACCTCAGCGTCATCATTCCGATATCATTCACCAGGCAGTGAAGAGCGGTGCATCATCGAGTAGTACTGACGTAGATGGGAGCGCGATATCATCGCTGGGCAAAAGTGACTGCTCTGGTAGGAGAAGTTCAGAATCGGTTGGTACAACTGCTGGTTCATTGACAACGGGCAGTGCCGTCCAAGAGTCTTCTGCTAGAAGTAGCAGTAGTACACCTGTGACTGAAACGAGCTCATCCGCCGTTGATAAAAAGAACTATGGAATCTTTACCACCGACGGAATTCTCTCCGGAATGGTCACCACGGTCATGTCGAAATTCAGCAAGAATGAATCATCAACAAGTTCCTCGGCAACATACGAAGCACCCGCGGCCCCAGCAGATGTGTTTAAGCCGGTACCCATCGTTCGGAGGCATTTGCAAGACGTGCGCGATGTAGGACTGCCGGATCTGTGTAGTATACCGAGGATGCCGGAGTGCTCTGGTATTACAAGCTCATCTGGCACTGGAACAAGTGCTACGACGAGTCTAAATGCCCGGTCTAGAAGAAGCGATGGTGAGCCATCATCTTCCTCATCGTCGCAGTCTATCGCAGAGACCACGGACACAGCTGCTCCAATGGCTCCGATTCTTGGTGCCCCGCCTACACTTGCTACTGGCACAAACGAAGGCAATGCAGGAAAAGAAGAGCGACGCATACTCCGAAGCCCCAAGCACAATACTGATGTACATGTTGAGGTTTCTGCGACCACATGTGGTTTGGCTGCTCCTCCAAGTAATTCTTCGGTATCTAGTGGTGTATCTCAGTTATCTGTGCCCTCACTTGACACTTCAAATTCCCTCTCTGCAGGGAGATCATCGCAGAAACCGCGTGATCCAATTCATCAGGGCACCCTGCCGAGTCTCTCCGTGCCGCGCCCCATGACTGAAACGGGATCGCAGCAGGGATCGTACGAGAGTAGGCGCACCTTACGAAGCCCGAGAAACATTGACACGGATTTGGCGAACGTAGAATTGCCAAACAGTCTGAATCCTGTACCACAACAAGCAGTTAGTAGGGTTCCTATGCCGACGGGACCAAGCAGTACAACTTGTTCTAATGTTAACCACCTCAGGAGTAGTACCAACAACAGTCTTCGTAGCAATATAAATGTTACAGGAGTTCCGCAATTGGGGAACAATGCCAACTCACTCGTGCGACCCGCGACCTTGCAGCACAGTCACAGCATGGCGCCGAATATCAATCAGATCTCATCATCCAGTATAGGACCGCAGCAGAACACAAGCGGGTCATCGACACTTTCTTCTGGCAGCATGAATAGCATATTGCAACGCGCTGCGAACAGTAACACTGGTTTGCACAGGACGAATGTCAACGTACTATCCTCTAGTAGCAGTGTGCGTACTAATGTCGAACCGAGTACTAGTTCTTCGTTAAGAAATAACAACACGCGAGAGGAAGATCCTCCTGTCCTCGCGGAGCCACAGCCGAAAAAGAAGTCTTCGCGACAACCCCAGCAGGGCGGGCGGAGATGAGATGTGGATACAGGTATAATGCCTGCAGGTTACTGCTATAGCTTGAATATCTCCATTCGATCAGTTTTAAGCAAAAAGATTTCTTCATTCGATCAGTTTTAAGCAAAAAAATACCTTCATTCAATCAGTTTTAAGCACAAGATTTCTTCATTCGATCAGTTTTAAGCACAAGGATTTCTTTATTCGATCAGGCTTTCAGCATAGCATCATCAATGCACAAGTTAGAATTTCCTTAGCTCGTACTGAGTATGTTTTCTGAAGTGGTGAAGAGTAACTGAGTGACAATCACAAATACGGGTGACAATCACAAATACAAGCTTAGAATTTTGTAAAGCGTCAAAATCTCAAGTCTAAATTCCTATACATACGCAGTGCGAACACGGGCTCTAGTACGAAAGTGGTGAATTCCGAGAATCGTACAGTGTTTTTTAAAGAATCCTTGAACTTCCACAGAGCACATTGCTCTTCTTATCGAGCACATTGCTCGACTATGGTTTCTCATACGTATGTTTCACTCATTTGAAGTATGTTCCGTATATCAGTTGGACAGCTGATATCGCGTATTTTTGAATAGTCGGATTGGAAGGTGGAGCGTTATTAACGAAAAATCTCTATTAGTTCGGCAAAATCATGATCCATGCATTCATCGCATATTATACGCATCGTTTATTCCTCTGTCTCGGAGAAGAAGAAGTGTTCAGAGTGTGGCTTGGCGAATGGAAAAACGGTCGATTACAATATGCGTATCATCTGAGGGATATGTATCACGTTAACAGTGCACATGATGATGCGGGCGGAGGTTTTTGTTCAGAGCAGATAATTTCACGAAGAGAGAGAGTCATTCAGAGGAGTGTCCTGCAGAGTACATATATGTTGTGTAGAATCTTATCTTTTGTTCCCCCAATGATATCTCTTCACAATGATATAGCCGTTCTTTTGTTCTCCTCTAGACACAAGATCGAGTCTTCACAGGCACACACTTTGTTCCGATCCAAGATCGCTACACTCTATTGTTTCAGTACGGTTGTATTATGTTTCGTTAAAACTCATTGATCGTCACATCTGTGTTGATCTCGTACACGTGTCATATCTGTGTTGATCATTCTGATTGCATCATAAGTTAACTCTCGATCTGTCAACAAGTATTATCATCTCCACAAACTACACGACTCTTTTCTTGCGCAACAACATCGAACGATTGTAATTTCGAACGATATATCCACTATATATCGTTCGTTTTGGATACTATTTCCCTGGAATGACTCCCTCAGTCCCTTCTCGCGTAGGGGAATTCTGCAAAGTGAATCTCGGGTATAAAGATTGTATACCATTTTTGGCCCTAGTAACACAGACTAAGTAGTATCTTCACAAAAGAAATTTGATCAATAACGATCAGCATTATACGATATCGGAGAAAGCAGTTCAGCAATACGATAATTCTTGGAACTGTGAGATATAATCTCGTATTTGAATACATATTATCTCTCTCAACTTAAGTCTTTTCGGCAAATATAAACTCTGAGTTAGTACACGATTGCATTCTTCACGCGGTCTTGTGTCCAGTTTTATGTGATAGACCGCGGTGTTGTATTGATATCGTGTATACACTAACTATATCGAGAGTGACTGTAATTGATTAGTAACAGAATTAAGTGTCACTGTTGTAAGACACTATAGTTTGAATACAACCGAGACTCTGTGCATGTCGCGATTTTTCGGCACAGTGTAAAATATAGATCGGTCACACAGACTCCAGAGCAGTATAATTCTGTGACGAGTTATTGATATAGCGCCTTTGTGCTGTTTGGTGACCGCCGTGCGCGCGTCCTTTTCTTGTTGTAGGCTGAATCAGTATCATATTCAGGAGAGAGATAGATAGAAAAGCTTTCGCGTATTGATTTGGAAATATAGTGACTGGACTGTGAATCGAATAATCTCAATCACTCAGCTGCGTTTCTACATTATTCTTCATTGACACAATCTTGGAATTCTAGAAGGGTCTTCCACTAATTGGTCTAATATAGCTCGCGGTTTTTGCATATAGCCATATGATCCACGCATATAGCTTTTGCCTAACACATATGCTCTTTTTATCATCATAGCGTTCATCTTGTCTACATAACCTGGACGTATACATCATATCACATATCATTTTCTGACATCCATACAGACAGTCAGTGACACATATAGCTGCACCTAGTGAGTTGGGCATAAGTTGCTCGGGAAGTGTCTAAGTCAATATATCTCAAAAGCGACGCGGCGGACTGGTTGCACGCTGCAGGTATATTCTACCGAATTCGGCACTTTATACTATAATTCAGAGCATGAATTCACTCGCATATAATTCATCTGAGGGATCTATTCGTGCTATATGATTGAATCTTGCATAGATCCTGAATGCAACAGAGAATTTTTTCTGAACGTAGTAGGAATTGTGATTCGTGTGAGTCATCCGTCATATGTACAGATTGCATGAGAACTACTATAATACGTGCCATATGATTTTCTCTCATCCAACTACATCCAGGTTTTCGAAGCCCAGCGCGTTCTACACAGAAAAGGTCTACGCCGCCGAGAAGGTCAAAGGTGTTCACGCGTCTGATCTTGGTCAACGACCCTCATTTCCGCGAACCCCGGTAGACACAGCGGTCAAGAAATCCGAGAGCAATCTATACTCGCAACACCTACTTCAAGGTTCAAGTAATCGTGCTGGGACTGCAACAACTTCATCGCTGAGGTCATCTTTGTTCGGCAGTGCTAGAGACTACCTTGGATCTTCATCTGGTGTAGGTCAAGCATCATCGGTGAAGAACGATAGTAGTACAAGTGCGAGAACTGGTACAACATCGAGATCTGGAATCCATAGTAGTCTCCAGCAACAAAAGAGTAGTAGTCCTACTACTAGTGCTTTCGATTTAAAGAGTAGTGAAGGCCGCCTGACTACAGCCGACAAAATGTCGAATTACTCAGCGGACATACGGAGGCGACAGATCGACAGCAAGTACCCGACATTGCTATCGCATGATGGGAGGCCTAATGCGCGAGGTATATACTGTGATCGATTCTGAATGATATATGTAACACGCGGTCTCATGATTATGAATTTAACGCGCAGCTCATGTGTGAAAAGCACTCAGTGCTAGCTGTCTTTGGGATCAGAGTGATATGATCTATATCGATCTGTGTCAATTAATGCACATATCTGAGCTCTGTCGTGAATTCAATTTGTCTTGTTTCCTAGAATAATTCGATATATATTCCATAACGCCGTAGTACTGCTCTATAACGACACTGACAGGTCCGAACTCCCCCACCAAGTCGAGCCAACAGGATGACGGGCGGAATGCAATTCTGAGACTCTCTTCTCTCCTCCAAGATGAGATCGCCGCAAAAGCAAAGGCCAAACGCATGCAGAAAGGCATGGTCGACGTCCAGAAAGAAGTACTTAGTAGTCAGAAGCCTACCGCCTACCGAGCACAAGCCCTCTCGAAATCGTCGAAGGATCAAAGTGGAGTATATAGTCTTTTTATAGTTTTTCTATAATATGATTGAGATTTTTTCGCAGAGGTGGCTGTTTTTCTAAGTGGTGTGAACAAATTCATTTATATAATGTGGCATTCATGGCAATGACGTGACGTGACGTGCATTCATGGCATACAATACGCTCTCGCCATAATTTCTGAACAATTGCTCAACACAAAACTCTCTCAGAACACGGACGAGAGCACGGGTGTGTCGTCACAGTCGTTAGAATCACAAAACTCCTCGACACGGAATAATACACGGGGTTCGTCAAAGGAGGCGCAGCATCTCGATGGAATCTCGAGTCATGGAAGCGAGGAGGCGGAATCGGTACTTACCATGTTTTATATTATAACGGATAACGACGTGTTCATAGATTTTCACGAGGAGAACTGGTATATTATTACTGCACTCGAATCTTTCCGAGCTGTGACATCTGTACTTAGTCGTATACGAGCGAAGATAAAGAAGGCTGTGTTGAGTATTTTTACGATATGTTGAAAATATCATCACAGTCGGGTACGTTGTTAAAAATAACTCCTCAGTTGGCCTACTCGGTGAACGCGGACTACTATCAACGACTAAGGAATCCGCACTTTCAGAGACCTGAGAAGGCGCGGAGGTCCGGCAACCGCTTGCCGTTGGATCAGAGCATTTCGCCGTTTTCGGTATGAATTATCATTTTCCTATACAGAGTCTGACATGGTGTATCGCATAGTAGTACAGTGAAAAAGTGTCTGGATTTACAGCTATAATATACGGATCACCTGGGTCAGGTCCGCATTTGAATATGTCAAGTCACAGATATGATGACATTCGTCGTATCAAGTGGTGTTGTTTCACAATTTTTCTGACTCGCACAGGTCTCCTTTTTCGCCAAAAAGTTCCCAGAAGGGGATCCGTATCCGGAATATCTCTGGGATAATATCGCGGAGCGTATTCACGTCGTTTCCGATCTCGCCGGCGACCGCATGCCCGCGGATGACTATTATTCAAGGGAGAATACCGTCTTCCTTATCGATTGGGACGACACGCTTTGTCCGACGAGTCATTGCAGGTATATTTAACTATCAGTGACTGAATAATTGCACAGTTATACGTCTGAGCTAGTATGCTGGAAGAACTGTGTACTAAATGGTAACTCGGTCTCAACCAGAAAATCATTCCGTGTAGTGACGTTTATAAGAAGTGCAGTCTATCCAGCATCGTTGCAATGATTATTCACCATTTCTGACTCTGACTCAGGCACAATATCAACGAGCAACTAATTTGTCGTATCTGGGGGGAGATAAGCAGTAAAGCCACGACTACCTCAAATAGCAAGGAGGCCGCGCGCCCTAACACATATGTGGAGGCATGGGATGATAAAAAGAAGTCGCAGGCGTTGAATGAAGCTAACGGGAAAGCGGGAGTAGTGAAATGTGAGGCAGACTTGTTAGCCGCTGAACTCGCGCAGTTGAACATTGATGGAGAAGTGATCAAGAAGGGAGAGTATATCTCTTGATCGATTTGTTGATAGTCATGCCCACAGTGAGCAGACCCAGGTCACATATGTATCACAGACACACGGTAAATCGTTCTAGAAAAAACGCGTGCACTAGAAAAAACGCCTAAGAGATGTTCCGTTGTGCCCAACTGATCAGGTGGTTGTGATGTACGATCCATTATTAGTGTGTACTGCGAAACACTAGCTACATAATCACGACGCAGCGACACAGTCTTTCTCTGCTACAACTGAATGTATAACTATAACACAATCCTACACTCAGGCTCCAATTCATCCGCCAGCTATTCAAGCAGTACGTGTCTCAGGACGATCAATTCCGCCTGTGCGCGTTGGCGAAGGGTTTGGTCCGGTTTTTGAAAATTGCGAAGAGATTAGGCAAAGTAGTGATCGTGACAAACGCGGAGAGTGGGTGGATTGAGCTTAGTTGCAAAGCCTGGCTGCATCCGGCACTGGGGGAGGTATCTTCTATAGTACCATTTTCTACAGCCAATGGGAAGTAGTATATCTGTGTTGGCACATAAGATAGATCTGAGTGATCTCTCAAGATAGTAGGGATATATCTCAAAGTCCTCCGTTGAATGCAGCTATACATCTCAAAGTCCTCCGTGAATGATGACTTGTCATACTACAGATCAGATTTCGTAATGACACCCACCCATAGGTTCTCCAATGCCAACTGATCTCGGCGCGATCCACCTTCAGTGAGCAGTCCGGCGAAAAATCCCCATCGGCATGGAAGACCTCTGCTTTCCGACACATCCTCAACGAGGTTTACGGGAGGAAGCGTTGGCGCAACATCATCTCCCTCGGGGACGCACCGCACGAACGAAATGCGATTTTTAGGGTGGGGGTTGGTATATCACTTTTCCTGTCCATGTGATTTGCCTCAATCAGACTCTGTCTGATCGCAGCTAGTAATTTTGTCTACTACTTGTTTAATAGGCTGATAATATGTCTTTCCTCTGCAGAAAGATGAGAGTGGTTCACTTATCGATCTCATGAGGTGTTAAAATCGTCAGTGTCTAGAAGTTTTTCAATCCCAAGAATTGTCTGACGAGAGTGCGTCGAGAGTGCGTCGAGGACACAGTTGATCGATATAGAGCAGAACTCTTGGAATTTGTCGTAACAAAAAACCTGACAGAAAACAACGACCCCGTCTGTCGTGTGAAGTCGATTAAGTTTCAAGTCCGCCCTTCTATCCAGGCAGTCGAAGAGCAGTTGGTGAAAATTTCCACCTCCCTCGAGAAAGTCACCGTTGCGAATTGCAATTTGGATCTGGAGTACGACAACAGGAGCAGCTGTCTGGAAGATTTGACACACGGAGGAGAGCTGGTGTACTGAGTATGAATGAGGGTGAGAAGGAGTTTTTGAGGAGTGTAGTTTGGGCAATGAGAACGGTTTGGTCAAATAGTATTTTGAATGGGTATGATTTGGGTATCGCGATTTCATCGGACTGAGAGTGGTTATTATATTTGTGTGATTGATTGGAAGGACACGTGGTTTTATGGAATTCAATAATAATTGGCACAGGATGCTGTGGCATAGGGTAAATTGTAGTTGCATAGTAACTAAAATTCACGCATGCATTTTCTGTCACGGTAGTGCCAGCGATTACGCGGCGACCCATGTGTACAGAGTGCATGGTGGACAGTCTTACAGTGACAGGTGCACAAAATTTTATCTGCATTTGAGGAGACTTATAAATCTACTAATTCCGTAGGTTCGTATGATCTGTGGTAGTAGAGCAATTCCATTGTGGTGCTATATAAGAGCTGCGTCTTGCCTCTTCGTGATCATATCTTGTCGAATGGTCCAAGCCGAGCTATATGTCGTCAACTCTGTAGTCACCCACAGAAATGTGAGTTATCAATGCCGAGAGAGAGAGTGACTCTCGTCAAATGCAGACAAAAGCACCGAGAGCTAGGTAATAGTAATACACATCTATAAGAATGCTGGAGATCGGTTCCAGGTAGTAGTTCCTGGTTGTGACTACAAATGCTTGCCACACGTGGCTCACAATATCAGGAGGAGGGATGGGATTGATACGCGTGCATTCAATCAGTGAACGAGGTTGATCCCTGCAATTTGTCGTATATGATGGGGCCTGTGTATTGAGAATTAGACCCTGTCCAACATACAAGTATGATGCCCCCTCAGTTAGATGATCGAGATCGATATCCTCGAAGGGGGAGTAGGTGGAGATAAATTGGTGTAGATCGTTTGACATAGGTGATAGACGATTCGCACAATGGATGGCGCTGTAACGATCTTACTCGCAGCTCCTTTCCTAAGTATGTTCAAGCATTGCCATATTAAAGTATGTTTTCTGTCACATAGTAGCGAGTCATTCGTATTATTAGTTTCTTAGTGAGTTATAGCTTATAGTTACACTTTTTGCCTCATAGAGAGACATGTCACATGTTTAGTAAAATCATCTTGCCCCTTATCAGAAAGTTATATAGGTCAATTCACACGCACATATCGCATTTTTGAGCACATTATTGGTCAATTTTACTTTACATTGGACAAAATACATATCAAAGAGCATTTGAAATTCAGAACAGTCCCTATACTATTTCAGTTCATTAATATCGATTTTTTCATTATATCCATCGCGTAATACACAAAAAGCTGATTCAGACTACTTGTAACATATGAAGCGTTTTTCTGTGATCGAGTATAACACGGGGATTTTCTCTTGAATTGATATTACCCCCCGGGTCTTTTTTGATAAAAATTATATTATCCGTCTGTCTCTGCACTGAGAGGCGGGTGTCTTAGAGGTGCATACGACATGAGTTATGAGTTTCTGTGGGAGGGATCTATATCTGCAAAATCGGGTGTAAGTCAATTTTGAATGTGAGAGCCAGCGTCGTCGCACGCCGGACTGAGCAAACACACATAGGGTGGGAAAAGACGCCACATTGGCTGAGTGACTGTGTATTATCGATATGCGTGAGTGACACTCATTGATATGAGTGTGTCGTCGTGTCGGTATTATTACAGTCTGAGACTCATAGTCTCTGTAGGGTCATCGGGCATTAGGAGATCTGTATACAGAATTGTTTACTTGCACATCTAAAAAGAAGCCCCTTCTGTGGATCGGTTACAGAGTTGGAAGTGTCATCATGTATCTATCATTTATGAGGTGGGTACATGGCGTATCTGACACTCGATCGCACATATGTGTCCAGAGATGAATATTATGTAGAAGGTCATCGCATTTTTGAGTTCTGAGACAAATTTTGCTGGGTGATTGTAAAAACTCAATCGGTCACGCGTAAAGGTGTTCACATTGCTCTTTTTTTCATGAAGACGGCGATTCGAATGGATCGTGCAACGGATTTTGTGTGATTTTGTGTTGCTGTTCAGCTGTGTGACAGAGCCACGAAGTGTTTTGAGATGCTTTCTATTTTGCTGTGTGTGGCGTGTTGCCGCGTATACTTACAGATCATGTGAAAAAAATTTTCAGTATAAATTATGGTTCTGTGTGTTGCGTCAGTGTGACGCGCATTTGCAATATCATATTTATTCCGACAATGAACAATTTCCGATCTATGTCACAGTGGGAGAGTTTGACATAGATCACGCCCCCGCTTATAAATCATTGTCCAATACTACTAGAGAGTGAGTATTATCTGCTCTGTGAACAACAATATCGATGTGTAGACATAGTCTCCCCAAATTTGAAACAAAAAGTCTGTTTCTATTTGAAGTGTATAGTTCTCATTGGATTTCATAGATTTCGCTGATTAGTGTGTGGTCTTCTAACTGGGAGTGGAAGTTGAACACGGAACGCTGAAGTCGATTACGACAGGATGAGAAGATCTCAGAGAAAAACCCAGCAGGATCTGAAGCGCGCCGACAGGATGGATGAAATGGTATTTTCTTTCGCAAAATCCTTTTGTCAGTGCAAGGAGTAGCGATTTTCACAAAGTTTCTTTCGTGCCAGCTCTCTGGGTTTGGTAGAACTAGGCGCATGCATGAGGCAATTGTCATCTCCGACTTCCTATTGAGTCATATAACTACTTGCATCCAATTAGTAATCACAGTGTATGGAGGATGCGGGCACATACGTTCGACTCGAAAGTATTCAAGGTCAGAAATTGTTGAAAATCTAAAAAACTATCTTGAACTATCCTCTCAGGCCCACTTCCGTGCCATGTTCGAGGCGGTCTATGGGGATCATGTCCGTCTCAGCGATTCTGTCGCGATGCGCGATCTGTGTATTGATGAGAGAGATCAACAATCCACGAAGATCTCTGTATCGATGAATGGTGGAGACCAAGAATCATCCATGATGTCGTCTCTATGGGCAAGGGACTCGGCAGGCGTGGCAGAACCTTCTTCACCAAATGCGAGTTTTCGCAGAACACCTTCTTCAAATGCGAGTTTTCGCGGAACACCTAATTCACCAAATGCCAGTTTTCGCAGAACACCTTCTTCAAATGCCAGTGTCGGTACTGTGGACAGTCAGGGTGAAAGGGTTTCTTCAGGGAAGAAGAGAGTTTCAGGAAAGAAGAAGAAGTCAAGCGACTCTTTAGGGTCAAAGAAATCGACTGATTCGTTGGGGTCAAAGAAATCAACGGACGCCCTGGAACGGATATCCAGCATGAAGGTCGATAGGGTATACTATACAAATGTTCTAAAATAGTTGTTTGGGTTGATGTAGTTGAACCCTCTTTGGGTTTGTCTTTATTACCCCTTTTGTATCAGTATACTAGGCGAGCGACACATAATTGTAGATATAGGTCATGATCTCGGTCTGAATAATTTGGCGCGTTTATCTAGCATCACAGCTATATCTATCATCACGGTCCGAATGAAAATTCTGCACTACGTAAAAAAACATATATTCACAGGCTAGTACGAACAATTCCTCCGGGCTAAGCAGGACGTTGTTGATCACAGCCATCGCACTGATCTCTGCAGGCGTAGTCGGCATCATAGTTGCCATCGTGGTTCATGTGACCACCGGGAAGGTTTCATCTTCGTCTTCGTCGTTATTGGAATTTTTCGATAACAGTAGATCACGTGATTTATTAAATAGTAACGGCATGTCAACATCGGGAGACGTTGACATGATGATGACTCTCCTCCAGCATGAAGAAGGAGGACTACAACTTGGATCATCTAGTACAGATGATGTTATTACTAGTGAGTCTGAGAGTACTAGTATTGCGATATCGCAGATGCCTAGCAGTAGTACAACTATGGGACAAAAGAAGTCTAAGAAGTCTATCGAGATGATATTGATAGGACCATCTTCATCTGAGGGAGTACTTGGAAGTTCTTTTGATCAGGATGATGCAAAAGCTCGAGATTATAGGGTGCGGTATGCAGGGGGACGCGGCAGAAGCACCGGGAGAACGAGCCTTCTGTCAAGGCCATACGGGAGATAGAGTGTCTTTTCGAGGACATGAGTAGATGAGTGAGTTGTGCTAATAAATTTGCTACGCGCGATTCTTGTGGATAATTTTTTCTTTCACCTATGGACACCCACCCTGTTTGGATGGATATATTCAAAATACTATTCGTACGGAACTTGTGTTAAGTGTTAGGAAGGGGCATCACCGAAGGTGAGCTTGCGTGTCATCACAGATAGATGAGTGCTATGCATCGTCAGAGGGTGGTTAGCGTGACGTATTGATATGGGAAATCATCACGAGAGAAGGTTGTGTCGATTACACGGGCTTCCCACAAGTGAGCTTCTTCGCTCAGCATTGATAACAGGGTGTTCATATGTGATCAATCCAGACGGCTCCGATTGCTTTTGACATGATTTAAATTTTCTCAGATAATTGTTTGATGTGTGCGTCTCGGCATGAGAATCATTGCACTTTGAGATTTTCAAAATTTTCGTCTCGGCGGCACAAAATGAACTATAAGGGTTTGCGTCTCTGGTTTGACGTTATTCTGGGTTGAAAATTCTTCTAGCGCATCCAAAATTTCAGTTTCAAAACCGATTTCACCTATAGCTCAAATCCCCAATTCAAGTCCCGTCAAGATTTGTCATATAGTTTTTTTCACGCTATACAATTAAACGTTGACATCTGGTCGAATTTCGGATCAGTTCCTAATTATTATCCGGAGTGTCTATCTCACAAGAGGTGAGAAGTTACATCACACAGAGAAGAACACACGACCACGTGCCAATTGACGAAAAAAATCCAGCAGTAAGCCAAAATCATCTCAAGAAGTTAACTTAGGACCTGATCATGGCGGACTTGAAAAACAATAGCCAGTCCTCCGTGGGGCGGCACCAGAAAGCGGATACTTCCCAGAAGCGAGTGCCGCACCCACATGCGCATAATTCGCACAAAGATAAGTGGCGACCACAGAAGCCGAAACCATACTGGAAGGAGAAGTCGAGTAGTGCGCCGTCCAGTTCTAAGACCTACGCTGCACAAGAAGAGACCGGAGAATATTACAACTTTGACACGTACGGGAACCACAAGAAGAATTGGGAGAACAGTGCGGAGAATTGGGGGCAACAGTGGGGTATACTTATTCACAATTCAAGATATAAGTTGATCAGTGATTTGACTATAGGTCGGCTTTCTTCATATGACATACAATGAGGTATAGGATGATCGAGTTATCATTCCTTAGTACACGAGTGCAATATTATTGGGTGAGCCTTCTGGAAGTAGATTGTCCGGTCGCAACACCATATAGGGTAAGACGTATTCATTCCTATTCTGACTCAAAGGTACAAATGGCGACCAGGCCTACTCGGACCGGTCAGCGGACTCGAAAGATTCGAAGACGTACAATGCTGAGTATTACGAATGGAATCAGTACACTGATGATTACTACAATTCGCACACAGGGTACGCGGAGTGGGATTACAACGCAAATCAGCACTGGGATACCTCCGACTGGAACGATTATAATATTTCGAAGAAGTCACCCTCGTCAGGTTCAAAGAAGGGGAAGAATGATATGACTAATGGAACCAACGCAGCTAGCGCGTCGTCTAGTTCACCGAAGAACAATTCTCCAAGTAGCAGTCCAAAGAAAGGCACAGTGGATAAAAGGGGCGAGGCTATGTCAAACCGAAAGAAGAACAAAAAGATGTGGGTGCCGAAGGAGGCAAATAACACGGAAGAAGAGTCGACTGCACCGAGTAGCGCCCAGGGGAGCTTCAATGACAAAGTACCAGTTTATTTTTTTCGGATGTACAGAGTCCCTTGGTAGCCATATCTCTATTGCACTGTAGCGAGTGCCAATTGCAGTAGATGACTATCGTTCTGAACAGTCTGAAGAGTTGTCTTGACATTGCATATTACTTGTCTATCCTGTACTACCCACAGAAAAACATTCCCGGCGTAACGACGGAGTCAGCTGCCATGGCTGCGAAAAGAGTAGGTTCACCTAGTCCGGCAGCAGTGGTTCCGCCACCTTCAGGAAAATTGGACACGAACGGGACAAGCTCTTCTGGCAAGCACACCAGTTCGTCTGCTCCGACCGAGAAAACTCCTGAGGAGAAGTCGACCGGAGCTGCGACTAATGGAGGAAACACCTCTGTTACTAATAAAAATGATGCAGCGAAAAAGAACACTTCCGAAGAGGGTAGCTTCGGGCCATTGAATGGGTTGCTGCGAGACGGTCGCGGGCAGACGGATCCGATGAGGGTTGCGCTGATGATCGGGGTGGTCAGTATGGGTTTGATGGTAGGCATGAAAAAGCTGGTGGGAAAGTAGTTAAGGCCCACTTTCAGCAATGTAAGCGAATTTTATTGGATGTACTAAGCGAAATTAAATGACTATATGAGTGGGCCCGTGGGGGGTGAGTCTATAGTAAATGTAAGAACCTTCATCCCTAATATTGTGAACAATTTGAATGAGAGATCTGAACTCTGTATAGGTCACAGAATAGATCGATTTTTTCTGCGCACTCCCAGGAGACCTGGACGTGCGTAGATAATCCGGAGAGTGAAAAGTATGTCCAATGTCACAGATTTTCCATTTCTGCAGAAGAATTGTGCGGTAGTTTCCAAAACAAGATATCGAAAAGAGTCGGTCCTGATCCAGGACACTCATCTGATCCCCCAGTTCTTGGTCTCTTGTAGTACTGAGTCTATAGCAGATGTAACTGACTACATGTTTCTATGAGATCCGTCTATTTCCAACGCTCTGTGGCATCTCTGTGAAGTGTGTTCTCCTGTGGGTATAAGGTGCTGTTTTTATTTGACGTTTTTGGGTGTTAGCATATGATATGTTGTAGCAGAGCAGGAGGCGTGTTGAGAGGTTTGTGGATGAGCGGTTGTCAGAGGGTGGTGGTGGAGTTGTGGGTGAATTATGAAATGTCTAATATGGGTGTACAGAGCTTTTGATGTGACAGAAAATGGTGATATGTCAGTTTATGGCGCATTTTGCATTTTGTTTTTGAGTGGTGAGTAGCTTATTTTCTAAGCGAGAGATTTTTGGCATCGAATTGAGAGAGAAATTGAACTGTGGATCTCGGTATTTGAATAGACTCGAGAGAATTGCAAAATGAGTTCTTGGCAATCGTTTTTGATTTTTAACGAATTTTCTTCGCGTTTTTTTTTTCACGATTCAAGTGAGTGCATAGACATGGTCTGATACTACAGTGCATCGATTCAACAGTCATGAGCATTTCAAGTCTCGCTATGATCATATGTCCTCTTGTATAGTAGAGCCACGTCATCAAAGTGAGAGAGTTGCATTCATTCTCATTTGTTCTCTGCTCTGATCTCCTTCGTTTTCAGAGATCTTTTTTTTGCAAGGATACTTCGTTTTTTTTTTCGCGTGTCGTCCTCTCCTCATTCAATACTCAGACATAAATCAGGTATAGTCATCCCCAAGCTTTTTTTTTCTTCCGAGTGTATCTATTATTTTTCGATACATACATTTCCTCGCGTAACAATTTTTCGAACATTTCGCTAGTTCCAAGTCAATTCGTATCCGTGAATTCGTCCAAGCATGTGTGAATTCTTCCAAGCTCATATCGACGAATCTTATTCTCTCTCATTCAAAAACTCGCAGCGTCACGTACATATCATTTGTGCAAATAACGTGTATATTAGTTCTACATAAGTATGTTTTATGAGCTTTACTACTAAATTCTCGACTAAAATTCGTTTTTGATGTTTACTCTCTTATGCTAACTCTCTTATAGATCAAAGGATTCATTTCGTTTACGTTTACAAAAGCTTGAAATCGTTCGTTCGTTTATCAGATCTCGTAGTAAAATTTTCAAAGAATAGTATAGCTGAATTATTAGTTTCTAACAATTTGTGTTTACGACCTTTATAAAATCTCATTTACGTGCTGGCTTAGAGAATATATTGCGCATAGAGAACCCTCCCGTAAATATCTCAGGCCATTGCATAGAATTCTGCTCTTCGTGTATTTTAGCTTTAGTTCAGTTTCTAAAATCGGCTCGAAATCGCCCTAGTCTTCAGTAAAAAGTAGTATGTTTTCATCTTTTCACTAGTCATTCACTTCGTATTTAGTCTCAAAAAATTTCGTATTTTGCTTCTCAATTCGACAGTTCTATAAGTCTCAGTCTATTCGTTTTACGTTGATATCATTAGTTCTCTTCGATCCACTTAATTGAAGTTGGAGACTTCTCAGTTCTATATTCTCTATCGGAAAACACAGCTGTTTTCTAGGTCTATACAGTAGTAAAGTAATGGCGTCTCGACACAGGCGCGAAGGCGAGAGGGCTGATCCAGGTACTTTTTACTTTTTCTATCCTCCTATAGCTGTGAACTGATTTTTTTGGTGACATAATTGCATGTAGATCGTGTAGCTGTTTTTTTGAATTAGCGATCATATTGATTATGCGATGACGCAGAACTGAATAGGTGTAGTGTTGTAATACATATCGTTTGTATTTAGCAGAACAATTGAACAGTCCTGTCCACAAACTACATTTGATAGAGCTGTAAATAGTGTTGTCGATGATAGTCTTCGAGTATGTTGTTGTCTCTAGGAGATGTGATTCCTCGTTGTTTGTTCCCTTTCTGATGCTTGCAGTTATATTCATTAAACACATCGGTCGGCTATAGTGTATATTGACATCGGCTAAGTAAATACATTGAGAGTCGCACATCATACTTCATCTCTCCATTCCCCGTGGGGCTGTCTCTGCAGTCCTGCGGGTTCTGATATGGCCTTCTGAGGGCATCATTATTAGTCTCTTTTTTTCGTCATACCGACGACGCGTAGCATTGCGTAATATGCTTAATGATAGAGAGGGAGCAGCAACTGCTGTCTATTAATGTGAATAGTTGCAATTGTATTGTGATTGACTATACTGTATTGATTTCAATCAAATATTGTTGAATTGTCTGCATTGACTGCAAAATACTATTGTCAATAAAATCCCAGCCACTCCCGCCTCGCCTGATTCGCTGAACGGTCTCGACGTCCTCATGCAACGTCTTGGTGAACCCTCAGATTATGACGTCCTCCACCAGCAGTCCAACCTTCAGTCCGGGTTAACATCACTTGCAAGTAGCGCAGATCCCCAAGTTATTGTGTCGTCTTCACGAACTCCAACGCCACAGCACACAAGTTCAAACTTCGGTAATAACGGCGATAGTCTTAATAATGGCGATAGTACCGCACATCATGGACAACAGTTGCTGTCGGGCATATCAGAGGAGCACGGTAGTAGTGGAAAAATATCAGCGGGAAGTCTGCATTCGGGTGTCGATTGTTTCCAGAACGGTTTTGTTGGAGGCAAGCACCGAGATAGCCTTAACGTGCGACCCACAGGTTCAAACACGAATAGTTCTAGCTCGAAAAATAATTCAAAGAAGGCCTACCCTAAGGAAAGGCATGTTCCATGCGAAGTCACGGCATTGCCAGAGGCAGATGATTTAGGAAGTGACTACAGAGGAGACTTCCAAAAAGCACATTTGGATTCGCTGGAAGTCGCGGATATACGGGCGGGTGATAGCGAGGAGGAAGTAGTTGAGGTATTGTTTGAGTTTTCAAGCTACTAATCCATGTATAGGAATTTCTTGATACGTGTGTCGTGGTACCATAGGATTTCAGAGTCTCTCGTCAGTGATGGAACACGCTGTTATGATCATCCTCTGCAGGTGTCTGAAGCTTATATAGTTATGTGTGATTCATATCCATATCGTTAAACTGAAGAGAAGTGATGTGTCTATCACTAGTATTAAAAATCCATATCATTTGTGAACTTTCAATCTCTATTCAGGTCACAAAGAAGACCAACAAGAGTAAAGCTCCGCAGAATAGTACCTCCACAGCTAGCTCTGGTGGATTTCGCAACGCACCCAGTCACCCGTTGCAGTCAAATAGTTCAAATACTAATGCATCGAAGGGTAAAGGCAAAGACAGCACAACTTCAATGTCAAAGGGCGGTAAAACTAATAGCATGACTGCACAGTCCCAAAAAGATTCCGGGCTCCGACAGCGAGGAGCTTCGAAGCAAACTCGCCCTCCCCGGTACGAGTCTCTCTCCCACCTGAACGAAATGGGTTACAACCGCCCCCCTCCTAGAAACAATAATTACTCCGATAAAGAGCTGCACGATCGACGTGGTAGTCCGATATCGTTAGATCCCGAACAAGCTGGGTCGGATGAAGAGGAACAAGATGAAGATAATGAGGAAGAATACGTGAAATTTCGGCAGAAAAAGTTCTGTTGCGTGCTCTTTTCTCTCTTCGTTTTGCTAGTCTTCGTAGCGGCTGCAGTAGTTTATCTGATCTTCGATCTCAAATCCAGAATGACATCATTAGGAAAGAAAGCGAGGAATACGGATGCACAGTTAGCAGCAGTCGAAAGGGAAAGACGGAAAGAAAGGGAGGAAATGATGACGGTGCAATTGCCATCATCAGGGTCCGAGTCTACTCTCGCTGATGGCGAGTCAAAAATTTCGTATCGTGAAGGCTCCACAGTCTCTTTATCGGAGAAAGTAGTAGACTACGAAAAGGGACATCCAGATGAGCACGTTTATACGTATGATGTCAAGGCCATGAACGACGTTATGTTGTGGCATGAGGCAGAGGATGTGAAGGAAGTTATTGAAGAAGCAACCGCCACACCTCTCGAGGATCTTCCGCCAATCACATTCGGAGAGGATGTGTTGAGCACCGGCATTGATGAAACTTTGAAGTCCGGGCACGGTGTAACGTTTGGAAGCGAAGCTGAACTACAAGACGCACTTAGAGATGCGAGTGTGAAAGATCCGTATGGTGTGAAAGTGGATGCGGGAATTCCTGAAACGGCAGTCCTTAATGCGGCAGATCTGAAGGAGTTGCATGACTTATTAGACGAGCATCTTCCTGATTCAGAAGGTGAGGAAGAAGATAGCGAGGACTCGGAGGATTTAGACTCTAGTGAGTCGGAGGAAAGCGAAGATGATGCGGGAGAACCGAAGGCGGAGGAGCACAAACAGAGTGCAATTAGTTTCGAAGATAAAGCTGATAGTCAAAAGGTTGATGAAGATGTTAAGACCGAAGGTGAAGTAGTTGCTGAAGAAGCAAACCTCAAACTCACCCCTGAGGAGCAGAAGCTTCGTGATAACCTCGAGAAACTCAAAAAGAGTGTTAAGCCCTTGACGAAGCAGTCGAAGGAGCGTAAAGCTGCAAGGAAAGAGCGACGCGAAGCACGCAGAGCCAAGAAGGCAGCGCGTCGTGCTCGCAGAGCAGAAAGAAAGGCGAGAAAGGAAGCCGAAAGGGAAGCTCGTGAAGCGGCTGCGGAGGAGGAACTTGATCCTACGATCTCCACCAAGTTGCACGGAGATGCTACAACTGAAGAGGGATCAACAGAGAAGTTCGCCGCCTACGCGACAATTCTCCCACAAAATCCTGTCACTGTATCAGAGGACGAAACAGTGCTCCCTGGTGACTCTATCACGAAGGTCTCCGACGAGCAAAGACTCCTCGAGCAAAACACCTTGCTTGCTCACCAACACTACATGACCAACCTATATGGCGAGCACTCGAAGGAGCTGCAAGTCGTTGTCGACGATTCGGACGATAAGATCAAGCGGATCGAGGCTGCACAAAGTCTAGAACGATCGGAGTTGGCGAAGAAGCAGAAGAGCGAACTTAATGCTCTTGATGACGAGCGGGAGATGAAGATCCTCTTGTGGAAGCATTCGGTAGCACTAGATGCTTTCAGAAAGGAATCTGAGCAGGATATTAGGAATGAGGAAAACGTCTTCCGCAAGTCTCAGGCTTATGACGAGATGAAGGCGACGATGGCCGAGTTGAATGAACTGTTAGATGAAGGTGGTTTGCAAATGAAGGCGGAGAAGAACATGCAGGATTGCAGGAACAACAAGATGTTGAAGACGCAAATTGATAAGGAGAAGTGTATGAAGGGTGTGAAAGACCGGGAGAGAGTAGATCGCCAGGAAATGACCGAGAAAAGGGAGAAGGAAGAGGAGAAATTGATGTTGGTTGATAAGATGTGGCAGGAGAAGGAAGAGAATTTGTACAAGAAAAGGGAAGATAGCGAGACGAGATTACAAAGAGAACAAGAGGAGGAAGTGCAGATGCTCGCGAGATTAGTTGCAAATCGTCAGGAGAAGGCGGAACATCACGAGAGACAAAGACTCGTGGATGCGAAAGCAAAGCGTGATGGGAAGAGAGACGCGTTGGACAAGGAGATTGCGCGAGTAAATGAAGAATTTAGACTCGCGGTGGAGGAAATTGAGAAAGAGAAGCGGGAGAAAAATGAGCAACATTCTCTGGAGTTGGTTGGTTGTGAAGATTTTGACTCTGCAGGTTGCCAAGTCCGCATGGGCGAGCAGAAGGAAGAGATGGAGGTTTTCGACCAGCGGTTGGATAACAGGCGGAAAGAGCACAGGGAGACAGTTGCTGATCTGCAGGAGGAGAAGGTCAATCTAGTTGCAGATGGTGCCAGAGAGGAGTTTGAAGTTTCGATGAGACACGCCGACGAAGAGGCAGTGAACGCTTGGGACGAAATTTCGAAAAGACGGATAGAGGTGGAGAGAATCAATGGGAGGGATTTTAAAGACGGAGAGAAGGATGAGTGTGAGGATGAAGAAACGGGAGAGAAGAAGGATTGCTGGATTAAAAGGAAATGCGTTGATGCAGACGGGGAGAAGATTGAGTGTCCCGGAAAGAGGAGAGATTGCTTTGATAGTGCGGGTAGAAAGAGAAAGTGCCCGGAAGAGAAGAAATGTGTTGATGCGGAATCTGGGGAGAAGAAAGACTGCTGGGAAAGGAAGATCTGTGTCAACAATAATGGAGATGTCATGGATTGTCCAAAGCCAAATGTGAATAGTATGGAGTGCAAAAATGCGAAGGGAGAGAAGGTTGAATGTTTTGAACGAGTTGGGATGTGCGTGGACAAGAAGGGAAAGAAAATGAAGTGTCCTGAAGAGCCGAAGGAGTGCTTGACCGAATACGGAAGAAAGAAGGAGTGCTGGGAGAAACGCGAATGTGTCGATGGCGAAGGACGCGTGATGGAATGCCCGGTAGCTCCGAAGACCTGCACGACTGACGTTGGTGACTCAGTTGAGTGCTGGGAACAGTGGGAATGTGCTGATAGTGAAGGAAATGTCGTCGAGTGTCCTCCTGTAGCAGAGGAGAAGGAGTGTTTCGATGAGAAGACTGGTGACAAGATCGTTTGTCCAGAGGAATGTTTCGATGAGACGACGGGCGAGAAGATTGATTGCCCGGAAAAAGAGCTAACTGAAGAACTTGTTGAGAAGAAAGACGAGACTGAAGAAGCTGAGAAGAAGGATAAGAAGAAGAAATCTAAGAAAGATAAGAAGAAGAAATCAAAGAAAGATGAAGACAAATCTGAAGAGGAAAAGGAATGTTTCGCCGAAGATGGTGAGACGAAGCTTCCGTGCCCAGCTCCTCCATTGCAGTGTGTAACCGACAAAGAGAGCGGTGAGAAGGCTGACTGCTGGGAAAAGATGGTTTGCGTTGATATGGACGGAAACCGCGTCGACTGCCCACCAGTGGAAGAGGAGGAGAAAGTTTGTTACGATGATAAGGGTGCGGAAATCGAGTGCCTGAAGGAATGCTTCGATGAAAAGTCGGGTGAGAAAATCGATTGTCCCAAAGAGGAGGAAGTTGAGAAGGCTGAGAAAACCGAAGAGGATGTGAAGGAAGTTGCTGATGAAGAAGCAGCAAAAGAGCAAGAAGATGAGGTCAATGTGGAAGAGAAGGCTGTCTCTGACGCCCAAAAGGAGGAAGAGAAGCCTGCTGAAGGTGAGGAAGAATTCATCTCTCTCTACGACCGTCCTCCACCACCAACACAGCTCACTCCTGAGCTTCGTCTCCACGAGGAAATCTTGACTCTTGAGAAGGAACTCGAGTTCTTCATGCGCAAACAAACTCTACTTAACGCGCACAAGAGACAACTTGATGTTCTTCAAGTCCGTCAAGCCGAACAGGTCCAGTGGCAATCCACTGAATTCCGCAAGACCTACAGGAAAGTTGTGGAGAAATACAGGAATCTCACCTTGAACGCTATCAAGAAGCACTCGCAACGTCTTGCGTTTTTGCTGCGTTCGTTGAACAACGCACTCAAGGAGAAGCATCTCATGATCGATGGCAACTGGCAGCTGCAGATCACGCAGGACAAGACGCCTGTCGGCAAGATCTGCTGGGAATATTTCCGCATGGGAAAGCTCCAAGCCACTGGTCATCTCATGAATGTCGACACATGCTATGCGCACTACGCGGAGATCGTCGATTTGGCTGAGAAGAGTTATCTTCATTTGGTTGGTGTTGAGAGTAGTGCCAGGGAGGACATGGAGGAGGAAGAGCGTAAAGCCGCAAAATTGAAGGATGATCTCAAATTATTGATGAAGTTGGACCGACTGGCTGATGCCGGACTAAAACAGAAGGTCAAGAATGGTAAGAAGATGACCAAGAGGCAGAGGGAGAAAAATCAGCGGAAGATGCTCAAACAGAAGGAGCAGATCGCGGAGAAGATGAAGATTGTGAAGGAGAAGAGGCAAGAAATGAAGGAATACATCGCGAAGTTGCAGGGAAAAGTTGAAAAGGTGATGCGCAAGAAAAACGAGAAGTACCGCATCATGTTCGAAGGTTTGGCGCGTCTTGAGACGATTCATCCAGAGCGTCATTTGTGGCAATACTTGGAGAAAGGTGGATTCGATAGCGATAATCCTTTGATGTTGGGACAGAGGTCTTTGCCGGTTGACCGACCAATCGAGTTGTCCTACGAATCGAATGACTTGAAGGTGTGCGACGGAAAGGAAAACTTGGGTATTGAGGAGTATGAACTCATCTATGAGGAAGTTAACGGTGGCAACATGTTGACTCCTCTGTTCCAGGAAAGAAGTTTGCGTGACGATGAGAGTGAGATCGATCTGATCCGCGAGAAGTTTGACATCGTTCTGAGGAAATGGTTCGGTGTTAGCGAGAAAGAACGTCAGGCCGAGCTCGATATGACCGAGGAGTTGATGCGCAAAGAGGAAGCCGCGAAAGTGAAGACTGAAACGGAAGAGAGCGGTTTGTTTGATGGAGAGGGATTGCACAAGGGCGATCAAGGTGCGCCGACAGTTGCAGAAGAGAAGGAGTTTGTCGCTGAAGCAAGCGCAAGTCCTTCGGCTGAAGCTTCTTCTGACGAAAAGGAGGCCAGTGAGTCTGCCAAGGAAGAAACAGCTTCCATCGAACCCGATGAGGACTTGGAACTCCGTGATGCTCATGGTAACATCATCAAGCCTTCCAAGCTTCCAACTGTCATGTCTGACGAGACCTACGAATTGCGTGCTTCTCCGCATGCTTGGCAGCGATTCAAAGACTACGGTGCTGTCGCTCCGGACATGGCTATCAACAACCCGATGGGTGTCTTCATCTGTCCGATCACAGCGCGAACTCTGAAGAAGCCATATCGTTTCATCGCGGTGAAGGAAAAAGCGATCGAGACCGCGCTGGAGGCTGCAAGGCAGAAGGAGGAAGATAGAATCAGAAAGGAAGCTGCAGAAGACGTCGCGGAAGAAGAGGAAGAAGCGAAGGAAGCTTCGGAAGAAGACTCGACGAAGGTTTCTGAAAAGCCCGCTTCTTCGAAGGCTTCCTCTGAGGAAGAGGAAGTCGCTGCTAGTGACAAAGCAGAATCTGAAAAAGAAGCTTCCGACATCGTTGCCGAAAGTGAGAAAGCTGCCAGCGAAGAATCTTCTGAACCTCGCAAGCATCGTGAAGACTCTGACAGCAGTTCTAGTTCCAGTTCGAAATTTCTGGGTGGTTCTGACCAGGGTTACGAACTCCCTGTCACAGATGATGTCGCGACATCTGCATCTGCATCGTGGACTGAGGAGCAGAAGGTCGAAGTTCTGATCAAAAACATTGATCCGGAAGAGCTCATCAACCATCTTGATGTCACCCTCTCCGTTCAGTGTTACGAAAAGGAGCAGCTCGACAGATACATCGACGGACAGCAATCCTACCCGTCCGAATCCGTTGTGGACATCAGCAGAGAGGCTTCCTACATTCGTGACCCTGTCACCAAGCAAGATGTTGAGTGGCAGGCTGATGCGGTGGAGCCAATCGAAGGCTTGGAGGATATGACCGAGGAACAGAGGGCTGCCGCGAAGGAAGAGCAGGAACTCAAAATAGCTCACCCCGATTTCAACCGATACTCCCTTATGATTGAACCGTGTGTTGAGACCGCCGAGAGAATTCGTGGTATTCGTGCGGGTGAGGTCATCGTCGATATCGAAGGCGATGTTTTGAAAGAGTTGGAACCTGTTCACGATGATGAACGTATCGACTACGTCGAAGGTGCCGCTTTGGAAAAGGCTGAGGAAGAAGCACTTGAAGCGGAAGACGAAGAAGAGACTCGCCGACGCGAATCTGGTGAAGTCGTGAAGGGCGATGCTGACGAAATCTCCGGCGGATTGGATGATCCCTATGCCGGAAACGCCCTTGTTGGTCAGCCAGAAAGGAAGGCGAAAGCTTTCTTGGGTAAGGTTCGTATTCTGAAATTGACTCCCGGTGGATGGGCACAAAGGAACGGTCTCTACGTCGGCGATGTTATCGTGATCGCTGATGCAAGCAGTGTGTTGGTCGGCGACAAAAAGATCGCCGAAGAGGAAGAGGCTGAAACTTCCGAAGAAGCCGCTGCTGATTTGGGCACACAGGCTGATGTTGACGCCGCGTTGGCTGAACAGGATGCCGCGAATGAGGCGGAGGAACTGCAGGAAGAGAAGGCAGCTGAAGAGGAGAAGGAAGCTTCTGCTGTTGCTGAAGAGAAAAAGCCTTCTGCTGTGGAAGAGAAGGAAGACAGCGACATTGATCACGAGACTATGCGCGAACGCGAGGAACGTCTGAAGAAGACAGAGGCCGAGGACGACGAAGAGACGAAGGCTCTCAAAGAGGAAGCGCGTGTCTTGGCAGCTAAGATGAAGTTCAAACAGGTGTTGACTGCGAAGAGACGCTCTGACTTCGTCGCGAGCAATGCCAAGATCTTCGACGTGATTGTTCCTGGCGCTTACAAAGACCGATTGCCACGCAAGCCCGATGAAGCGTTGAACCCGAATGCAGTGGAAGAGACGCATGCTTTGGTGGATGCTGAGAAGGCTGCTTCAGCCAGTGATCAATCTGCTGAGGTGACGGACAGTGACGAGAAGAGCCCATCGGATTCTGATTCTCCGTACACCGCGGAGACGAAGAGACGCAAGAGGGAAAAGGGTTTGTTCGCTAAGGACGCTACTGAGGAGGATGATAAGGAGAAATCTGCATCCGCTGTGGAAGAGGCAGATAAGGAAGCGTCGGAAGAGAAGAAGGAAGAAGTTGTCACTGACGCTGTTTCTGCCGAAAAGGCAGCATCTGAAGCCGCTGCTGAAGAGGAGAAATCCAAATCAGCAACCGCTGCGGAAGAAGACGAGAAAACCACTCCATCCGACAAAGAAGCATCTGATGAAGAAGCGCCCAAGCAAAAATCTATCCTCGGCTTCTTCGGTTCTTCCACCACGGAAGCCGTCGAAGTCGCGCATGTTCACAAGAAACAACCTAAGAAGAAGAAACTCGCAGTCAAATCCTTCGCTGACAGATTCATCTTCACGCCTATTGTCACCTACATCGTTCCGGATTCGAAAGATGAATCCTTGCGTAAGGAAGATGAACTCGACTCCATGCAACTCACGAAGAAGCAGAAGGCGGAGATTGAGTTGGAAGTGCAGAACGAAAACTTCGAACCGGAGTTGAAGACCTTGAAGGATCATCTGAGAAAGCTCGAACTCGGTTCCCAATTGGTGACCGCCAGTCAGGAAGAATCTGACACTGAGGAACTGAAGGAGAAGTACATGAAGTTGGTGAAGCGTGACCAGAAGGCGGTGATCAAGCAGATCAAGAAGAAGATCGTCGAAGAAAGGAAGCGTGTTATCATGCAAGCCGTGTCGGAGCAGGAGCGTGTCGAGGAAGAGGAGATTGCAGAGTTGATTGAGGCAATTTTCGAAGGTGGCGAGGCTGAGAAGAAAGCGTTTGCAGCTCTCCATGAGGATGAAGAAAGCGAGGAAGAGAAGGAAGAAGAAAGCACTGGTGGATTCTTTGGGGGATTGTTTGGTTCTGCTGACAAGAAAGCTGATGGGTCAGATTCTGTTGAGGAAAAGAAGGAAGAGACCAAGGAACAGTTGGAAGCGCGTGTCACTGATCTCGAAGCTCGCATTGAAAAGCTCGTTAGCACTGTTGAAACACAGCGCGAATCCATCGTCGATAGGATTTCTATTGAAGCCGAAATGCTCCGTGATACCGAGATGGAGATTCAGGCGAATGAGAGCGAACTCCACGATCTCCGTGATGAATTGAAGCAGGTGAAAGACACCATCGAGGAAATGGAAAACAAGGAAAAGGACGCTGTTGTCGCTGAGGCGAAGAAAGAGGAGGAAGATGCAGTTGAGGAAGCGAAGGAGGAAGAAGAGAAGAAGATTCAGGAAGCGCAGGAAGAGGCGCAGGCTGAACTTGATGAGAAGAGTAGTGGTTCTTCTGATAAGGAGAAGAGCGCTAGTAGTGGTTCTCCATCTGTTCATCAGCACACTGAGAGACAGGAAGATGAGGCCGGCTTCTTTGAGAGCTGGTTCGGCGAAGCTGAGGCTGAGAAGGTCGAAAGTGCCGCTGACAAGTTGGCTGCTGAGGAGATGAAGGAAGCATCTTCCGAAGAGAAGGATGCTTCTGATGAAACTGAGTCAGATTCCGACTCTGACGCTGTTGTCGAGCAAAAGCCAGTTGACTTCGGTTTCGAAACCCTCACTGAGGAGCAACTCAAGCTGTTGGATCATGAGATCGGCTTGGTTAACCGTATCACGTATTTGGAAAATCTCGTAGACACCATGGAGAGTGACGAAACTCCGTCGCTGCAAGAATTCATCACGTTTGCGCAGGGTTACCTGGAGTACAAGCAGGAGGAACTCGCAAATGTGAAGGAACGTATGGAAGAGGTCGAGCAGGAAGTCGCCGCTGAGGAGGCGAAGGCCGCGAAGAAGCGCGCTGCGCGAATCGAGGAGGCCAAGGAAATGGCCGAGAAGATGGCGTTGGAAGGAAAGAAGGAAGATGTGAAGGAAAGTAGCGAGATCAGCGAGGCAGACGATAGCACTGGATTGTTGGGACGCATGTTTGGTGCGCAGAAAGAGGGAAGTGAGTCTGCTGAAATTAGTGCATCTGCTGAAGCATCTGAGTCTGCGTCTGCATCCGAGAAGGAGTCTGGTGTTGTCGAGAAGGATGCGTCTGAATCTTCCGACAAGGAAGATGAATCTTCGGAGAAGAAGTCCGCGTCTGCTAAGGTCGATGATGAGGAAGAAAAGAAATCTTCTGAACAGGCTGAGGACGAATCTGCGGAGAAGAGCAAGTCTGCTGTCTCCGATAAGGAGGAATCCGACAAGACTGCATCCACTGAAAAGGAGGTTTCTGAGGAATCTGACGAGGAGGCATCCAGTTCCAAAACTTCTGATGATGCTGAGGAGGCCTCAGAAAAATCCAAGGAGGCAACCGAGAAGAGCGAAGAATCTCCAAAGACAACCTCCGACATCCAGGAGGACATCAAGGAGGACCTCGCTGAAGAGGAGGCTGAGCTCGACGCCGAACCTGAGAAGGAGCCCGAGGGTATTCTCGCAACCATCACTGATGGAGTCTCGAGTATGCTCGGATTGGACCCTACAGATCCTTGGAAGATCCAAGAGTGGACCAAGCAAGAGGTTGCATTCGATGAGGCTTGGGAATTGAAGCGCAAGATCGAAGTGTTGAACCTCGATATCATGGAGATCGAACATTTCATGGAGCATGTCCGTACGGATATCGCCGCTGGTATCTTGGAAGATGAACAGCGTGCAGAAGAGGAGAAGGAAAAGCTTGAAGAAATCGCAAGGAGGTTGGAAGAGCATGAGGCTGATAAGACAGTTGCGGAAGTTGTCAATGCTGATGAGACTGCAGAGGTATCTGAAGAAGCTTCTGAGGAATCATCTGAAGTGTCAGCTTCTTCCGAAGTGTCAGCTTCCTCTGATGTATCGGCCGACGGTTCTAGCGAAGCCGAAGAGGAAGAAAAGCCAATGCCGAAGCCTCTCACGAAGCAAGAAATCAACGCATTGAAGGAAGCGCGCCTCGAACGTCTTGTCGCGAAGCACCGCCGCTTCTGGCGCTCTCGTCTGCGTGAGGCACACGTCGAACTGACGACACACAAGTCTTTTGACGCTGCAAATGGTAAGCCAGGCGATCAAGACACCAGTCTCAACGTCATGGTCCAATATGACATGGATCGCAAGTACGTCAATCCTGTGCCTTACGCCAAAAACAACTCCGCCAAGATCTTGTTGAACCGGTTCCACGTTGAAAACCTTTTGAGGCATGCGATCCGTACCAACTACGCTGTTCACGTCATCAAGGTTGATGAGATGGATTTGTATTCTGGTGAATGGTTAAGACTTCCGAAGATGCCGGTCTTCAGCGACCCTCTCATCTCTCTCGTGGACGACATTGGTGTGCATTGGGACCAAAGTTTCCTATTGTCTCTCGGTACGACGATCGAAGATGTCGATCTCCGAGATGCAATTGAGGACGCGGAAGAAATCACGAGAAAGCACCAGATCAAGGAGAACATTAAGAAGGAAGCGTACCTGAAGGCACAGATGGAGCAGGCTGGTATTCACTGGAACGCCGCCAATTTCGTTGGACGTGAAAAGGTCGGCATGTACAAGTTGGGCACGCAACTCCATGAAGCTCAACACCATGTCAGTGGTTTGTACAACAGCGAAGGAGGTGCGAAGTTCAAGACTAGTGACTCCGATGCTGAAGACGCTGAGGATGGCACAAGCATTGAAGGTCCAGGTCGCGGACAGCATGCTGATGACATTTTGGAGCGTACTGGACAGAAATACGGTGAACGTCCAGAAGCATTGCAGGAACTTGTCTTCGACAACCGTCTGACCATGCCTGACATCAAGGAGAAGTTTGCCAGCATGAGCACCATCTTCGCCAGGGATTTCGTCGAAATTTCTGACTCCTTCACTTGGGAATTCGCTGTTGCCACTAACAAGCGCATTCGCAAGAAGTACGCAAGTGACAAGTATGTGCCTCCTCACTGCCAAAGGTTGAAGGAACAGGGCATCAAGTTCGGGTCTGCCGCGAGCATCAACGAGAAAAAGAACAAGGGGAAGAACAATTACACCTCCATCTTGTTCGGAAGCGATTCCGAGAAGGGAAGTGACAAAGAAAGCGAAGCTCCTTCTGACAAAGAAGTCTCTGATTCCGCACAGGCTGACTCCGACACTCCTGAAGTTGACATCGCCATGGAGAACCGTCTTGACGGCACCACCGCAGATACCTCTGCTGGTGCAGTCGGCGCGGAGTGGGATTGCACTGAGCCACTCGATCAGGAAGAGGCTGAGGATGATCAACTTCTCCAAGAGGATGACGAAGATCTTGAGGGTATGATCCGTATTACTTCCGTGAAGGAGCACGGATGGGCTGACAAGCAAGGATGGGTCGAAGGTGATGTGATTGTGTTGTTGGATCCGAGATATACCAGATCTCTCTATCCCGATTCTGATGAGCTGATGCAGGGTGATGAAGAATATTTCCTCCGCCAGAAGATGAAGAAGATCGCAATCGCGAGGAAGAAACATGAGAAACTGAAACGAAGAGGTCTTCAGGAGCGCAGATTCGCCGATGACGGTGAACTTTACGATATGGACGAGTTCTTCCGATATGTCGAATACGTTCCGAATCAGCAGGAGCTTTGGACGAAGGCTGAACAGCGTAACGGTGAAAGGTTTGATGAAGATGGTAAGCTGAAGACATTCCCGGAGTTTGTCGGCAAGTACGGCAAGGGTCTCACGGAAGGACGCGCTGACGACAAGTGGGAGTTGGCTCCTATTGCGACCGAAGATCGCTACAACGAGTTGGGCGAACGCTGGATCTACTCGCAGTTCGTCGAGGAATACGGTGTTGAGGCCGCGAAAGAGAAGTGGCTTGAGGCGGAAGACCGTGAGGGAAAGCGATTCCACGAAGAAGGACAGTTGATGACGTTCAAGGAATTCGTCGCCAAGTACGCTTTGGCCGAAGATCTGGGAGACGACAAGAAGACCGGCCACGAATTGACAGATGAGCCTGTTGTGCACAACTTTAGAAAGCGCTGGGACATGGATCACAGTGAGATTGCTGCTCTACCAGTTGCTTCGGAAGAATCGGAGGCGAAGAAGGAGGAGGAGAGCAGCTCTGATGTGTCCGCTGGAGGAGAAGAGAAGAAGTCTGCTTCTGATAAGAAAGAGGAAGAGTCTAGTGGTCTCTTGTCTGGCGCGCTCAACGCTTTGGACATCTTGAGCGGTGACAAGAACACTGAATCTGCTAAGGAATCTTCCAAAGAATCTTCTGAAACTGTTGAAGAAAAGAAGAAGACTCCCACCTCTGACGAGATTGCTGCTATGCCTGGTCCGCTGGATGATGACGAGGATGCACACAAGGAAAAGCGCAGAATGAAGGAGAAAAAGCGCAGTTTGATCTCCGGAAAGGCGAAGGAATCCGCGGAACTCACCTTGGAAGAGATGGAGAAGTCCGATTCGGACAAGGAATCGTCTGAGAAGGACTCTTCCGCTGTGCACAAGGAATCCGAATCTCCTGAAAAGACTGTATCCGACGAGAAGAAGGACTCTGCCAAGAGTGAGGAAGTGAAAGAGGAGAAGGAACTTGAACTTCCCGACCTTCTCGCTGAAGTCAAGGAACTCAACGAGAAAGAACTCTCTGCATCTGCTGAGAAAGAGGAGTCTGCAGAAAAGAAAGCATCTTCCGAAGACGAGAACGAGGATGAGAAGGCAAGCTTCGAGACTGCTAACAAAGATCTGGAAGAAGCGCGCGAAGCTGCCGAGGCCAACAAAGAGGAAGTCCCCATGAAAGTCAACGATGCTGGTGAAGAAGTTCTTAACCGTGCACTCTTCGAGTGGGGCATTGCGGCTGAACGTGAGGGCAAGCGCGCAACAGAGAATGTGAAAGAAGATCCGTACACTTACCCACAACTTGTCGAGAAATTCGGCAACAAGGTTGCAACCAAGCTTTGGTCGAAACTTCACATCGTCGGACCCGGGTTCTCGATTGAAGATCTCAAGAAGGACGACTCCAGTGTTGTCGGATCTGCAATGACCACTCTTGGTGATATGCTCCCCGAAGTTGTGACAGGAAAGCGTCCGGAGTCTGCGAGATTTCAGCGACGCATGCCGCAAGCTGTTGATGGTCAGGAAGAAATCGATGAATCCGAACACCGTTGGGACCGTGAGATGAAGGTCTTCATGACGCACGAAGAGTTCAAGCGTTTGTATGGCGATGATGTCGTCAAGGAAATGTGGGATGCAGCGTCCAAGAAGAACGGTGGTGAAGTTCTCGATGAACACCAGCGCCGATGGGACGTGCACACTGACATGGACAGAAATCTTGCTGGATTCATCAAGAAGTACGGAAGGAAACACGGGAATGTTCGGTTCTTTGAGAGCGAAGTTGTCAGAAGTTCTAGTTCGGATAAGAAAAAATCTGAAGATTCAGATGAATATTCCAGCGAAGAGGATGACGAAGAGGGTAACAAGAAAGTGCGCAAGTCTGCCGATAACGATGACGATCTTGTCGTCACTCTGCGTCAATACGTCCGCAAGTTGCCACAGCATTACCGCTCTTTCAACCGCAAGATCCAGTTCCGCATTCTCACTGACAGACTGATGGTGCGAGCACTCTTGCCAAATCCGAAGCGTCCTTCCGAAAACGCCAAGCACAAGTACAGAAGATTTCCGCTTCATTTCGTCCGCTTAGATTGGACGAAGGCTGACTCTGGCTTCTGGAGGAACGATCCGTTCCAGTACAAGACCAGAAGCAAATCGCTTCTCCGTGACGCACACAGTTTCCATTTCAAAGACCACATGTTCACGTGTCTTCCCCGTGAGTTGAAGGTGAGCGAAGAAGGAGCCGTGACTTCTGGTGCCGACATGGGCATGAGCGATTTCGAGGCCAGGATGGAAGAGGCCGCTATGAAGACTGTTGACTTGAAAGAGGTCTTGGAGACAAATGAGTCTACAGGTGCACGAGTTAGAAGTGAGGATGGAAGCATGGTGGATAAGACCACTGGCGAGTTGAAAGACAAGGTCAATGAAGATCCTTTGCAGTCTAGCGTGAAGAGTCTCTCGGTAACCAATACTGAACGATTGAACGAGTTGGAGAAAGATTCTTCTGGTCAGAACATCATCACCAGCGTCTTTGCCGAACGTCTCGGTATCACCCGCTGGAAATTCGTCCATCCGCACAAGCGATCTTTGTTGTCGAACAAACGATTGGATGGAACTGGCGGCGGTCACATCCGCATTCTCGGCATCGCCCAACAGGGTTGTGCTGCACGAGTTGGTTTGAAACTCCACGATGTCATTCGTATCGTCGATCCATCCTCTGGTTGGTTCCCTGATACTCCTGAACAGAGAAAGGTCTTGACTGATGAAAGCGAGAGCTTGAAGCGATCCCTCAAGGCACACTACATGGTGAACAGAGAATCGGTCCAGAGGGACAAGCACGGAAAAGTTGTGGTGCAGGAGAGGGACAACGATACTCCTACGGCTATGGGAAGATACAACGCCGAGCTTCACGACAAAGTGAAGACACCGAAGTATGTTTCAGAATTGTCTGACAAAATTGCCTATCCGAAGGTTCTGCGTGATCCGCTCAAAATCCGTACCCTTTTGGATCAGAAGCCAAACTTCAAGTCGAGACATCGTCGGTTCCCTGTGCAATTGATCAGGGCCAACTGGCTCGATCCTTGGTCTAGGGAATGGGAGAAGTCCAGTTTGAGCATCGAAAGCAAAATCGTTCGCATCCGTGAGAAAGATGTCTTCACGTTTGAGTTCAGCAAGGAACAGCTTGGGCTCGGTATCTCCGCATTCAAGTTCGTCGATGTTGAGGGAGATTTGGCCAACATGGGTGGCAAGAAAGAGGCAGATGACGATGATAGCGATTCTCCTGTTGAGGAAGAACATGCTGCAAACGAGGAACATCCTCTTGCAGAAGTTGTGGAAGCAGCTAACGAGACTCCGAAGGTGGCATCCATGACTGAGGAAGAGAAAGTCAACGGTGCTGCTGCACAGCTCTCTTCGGAGCAGCGTCTCATGTCGCAGATGGCGGCCATGAAGATGGACGAAGGCACTGCGACTGGAAGGATCCAAATTCTCGCGATCACTCGAGGAAGTTGGGCGGAGAGAGTTGGCTTGAGGCCGATGGACGTTATCCAGATCTCTGATCCTCGGTGGTACGAGAAGTATCGGGCTTGGCGAAGACGGAAGGAACTCGGTCTGGAACTCGCAAAGGATGAGAATGAGTATGAGAAGGAGGACGAAGATCTGAACAGAGTTCGCAAGGAGAAGGAGCTCGAGAAGGAGAAGTTGAAGGGAACACCTGAGGAAGATGTCGAGCCTGAAAAGGGTCGTGCAGTCAACATGGTTGTCTTGCGTGATATCAAGATGCTTCACCGCATTTTGACCCTCGCGCCGGATCTGGAAGAGTTCGAGAACCAGCCAGA